>ULJB01023574.1_pt1 | contig 52698 bp, 51 predicted proteins | sample 1950771 | NCBI WGS metagenome assembly ULJB01 (sample SAMEA4835461, study PRJEB28245) | human gut metagenome | biome: gut microbiome; material: fecal sample | place: Denmark | collected 2008
GATGCTATGGTGGAAGCAATCGCTTCTGAAGACGATGCATTGATGGAAAAATATTTTGAAGATCCTGATTCAATTACTGTAGAAGAATTGAAAAAAGGTTTAAGAAAAGCTGTTTGCGAAAACAAAATAGTTCCTGTTTGCTGCGGTACTGCTTTCAAAAACAAGGGTGTTCAGTTATTGTTGAACAACGTAGTTGACTATATGCCTTCACCTGTTGACGTTAAAGCAATCGAAGGCGAACTTGAAGATGGTACAAAAACAGAAAGACATTCATCAGATTCAGAACCTTTCTCAGCTCTTGCTTTCAAAGTTATGACTGACCCTTATGTAGGCCGTTTAACTTTCTTGAGAGTTTATTCAGGCGTAATTACTGCAGGTTCTTATGTTCTTAACGCTACAAACGGTAAAAAAGAACGTATCGCAAGACTTGTTCGTATGTATGCAGATCAGCGTCTTGAAGAACAGGAAGTTTATGCAGGCGACATTTGTGCAGCCGTTGGTTTGAAAGACACTACAACAGGTGATACTCTCTGCGATGAAAAAGCTCCGATTATCTTAGAAAGAATGACATTCCCCGAACCGGTTATTTCTGTTGCTATTGAACCGAAAACAAAAGCAGATCAGGATAAAATGGGTGTTGCTCTTCAAAAACTTGCAGAGGAAGATCCGTCATTCCGTGTTAAATCTGATACGGAAACAGGGCAGACTATTATTTCAGGTATGGGCGAACTTCACCTTGACATCATCGTTGACCGTATGTTAAGAGAATTCAAAGTAGAAGCTAACATTGGTAAACCTCAGGTTGCATACAGAGAAACAATCCGTGGAAACGCTGATCAGGATTCTAAATTTATCCGTCAGTCAGGTGGTAAAGGTCAATACGGACACGTTAAAGTTAGAATTTCTCCTGCTGAAGAAAATGCCGGATTTGTATTCGAAAACAAAATTGTCGGCGGTGCTATTCCTAAAGAATACATTGAACCTGCAAGAAAAGGTATGGAAGAAGCTTTAGAAGGCGGTATTCTTGCTGGATTCCCGATGATCGATGTTAAAGTTGAACTTTATGACGGTTCTTACCACGAAGTTGACTCTTCTGAAATGGCGTTCAAAATCGCAGGTTCTATGGCAATCAAAGAAGGTTGCCGCAAAGCTCAGCCTTGCATTCTTGAACCGATGATGAAAGTTGAAATTGAAATTCCTGATGAATTTACGGGAACAATTATCGGCGATATTTCAAGAAGACGCGGACGTGTAGAAGGACAGGAACCGGTCGGAAATACCGGAAACGTTATTGTAAGAGCTATTGTTCCTCTTGCGAACATGTTCGGTTACGCAACTGATTTGAGATCAAACACTCAGGGACGCGGAACTTTCTCTATGGAATTTAATCACTATGAACAAGTTCCTGCAAATATCGAGAAAGAAATTATCGAAAAATCAGGCGCATCTGCTAAATAAGCAAATAAACTAAGCTAAATAACAAAAAACAGACCTTTCAAAATTTCATGGGTCTGTTTTTGTTATTTTATATAAAATTTTGTCTAAAATGTCATTCTGAACTAGCATCAGAATCTTATTGAACTCCTGAAACAAATTCAGGATGACAAAATGTTTTAAAATTATCCGAATGTCTTAAAAGAAGCTTCAACGTTTTTATCAACTACGTTTTTAACCGAATCATATTCTGTCTGGAGTGCTGAATGTTCTGTATCAAGTTTTTTTAATTCAAGATCCAGTTTTTTGTCTTTATTTTCCAGATCAGTCATATCCTGATTGTATTTTGATTCGGCAGCAGCTATAGCTCTTTCGTCAGCTACCTCCTGAATACAGTTATCTTCAGAAATTGTTGTTGCAACAAATCCTTTGTCAGTTGTTGAATAATATTCTAATCTTAAAGTTCCGTCTCTTAATGCATTTTCAAAAGTTACGTTATCTTTCAACGGAGATTTTTGAACATTGCCTGCTGTTCCTGTTCCAACCGAAGCATAGATATAATGCTCAGGATCTCTTGCTGCATCTGCTGCGGTAGTTGTATAGGTAAAGTATCCGCTTGACTGCATTTTTGTGAAAATATTTTTGTAATACTTTAAAATACTTGTATTCTCTGCATTAGATGCATTTTGAAGCAAATCAGGATCATATTCAAGATGGTATTGTGATGTTGTGGCTCCGTCATTTGTTCTTAAATATGCTTCGGTTATTGCCATTGCATAATCAAACAAGTCTCTTGATTCCTGAGTTGTACCCTCATAGTTGATAGGCTCATAGATGAATTTGCTCTCGTCATACTGAAGTTTTTCCTTTGTTTCATCTTTGTAATCATCATAGGCTATTTCGTTACCATCTGCATCATAACATTTATTGACTATAAGGTCATCCGAATATGCATCATAAGGTATTGGAGTATTAGAACTATCAACATATTTTAATTCATAGTTTGAATTATTTTTTACTGTATCTGAATATGCATCCTTAGCAATAACCGCTCCTTCTGCGTTTTTACATTCTATTCTTGCGATTTTGCTTTGTGTTTCATATGTAAAACTATCAACTGTGCCATCACCGTCAGAGTCGTAATCAAAAGAAAGTACGTTCCCGTCTGCGTCTTTATATTCAACAGAAGTAGCATTCTTTATAGTTTCTTCCGAATAAGTATCATAGGCAATCTGAGTACCATTGTTATAATACCTTGCAGTGTAATTTTGTTTTACAGCATCTGAATATGTATTAGGGCTGGTTACTGTATTCCCTTCAGGATCTATATATTCAATGCTTGCAGCATTATCTATTGTTTCCTGAGTGTAAGCATCTGTATAAATTTCGTTGTCATTCTTGTCTATAGGAACTCCAGAAGCATTTGTTATGTAAGCAACATTCCCGTCTGCATCGACAGGCTGACCGTCTTCATTTGTCTTGAGATATCCTGCATAACCTTGACCGATAGCATAATCGTTTTGGTTATTTATATCTCCGCCAGCTGCAATTGTTTCTGTCCAGCTAAAACCGAAATCGTGTTCATTGTCGCCAAGATTAATACCAACTGTCGCAAAATATTTGTCCCAGGCTTCATGAATTTTCTGTTCTGCATCTGCCTGCTGGGCGGTTTTTTCCGAATCATTTTTATAAGTTTTCTGAACATTAATATCAACTTGGGAGTACCCGAGATTTGCAAGAAACTGGTTATAATTTCCGTTTGATTCAGAATATGCATCTGCAAGGTTCTCTGTTACAAGAATTCTGCCTTTGGTGTCGGTAACAACATACTGTTTGGTATTTTCAGCCATCTGCAAACCAGTCATAAGGTTGTATGAAATATCAGAATATGTAGCTTCTGCACCGTTAAAACCTGTTAAAACCGTCAATTTAGTAGCAGATAAAGCTTCATTATATTCATTAGTAATCTGTTGTGTTTGGTCAGCTAATCTTTGTTTTGAATAGGAAACACTCTGACCGGTATTTTCGTTATTGGTCAGTCTTGCCGTAATGCTTAAAAGTCTAGCTTGTGATGCTGCCATTCCCATTTTTTTTACCCTTTCCGTAAATTTTGGTGTGAGCTTTCATTTTGTGATTGGAAGCTGATTTCCTTTCAAATAGTTCCTTTAATCATGTTTACGGCATTATTTACAGAAATCTTTAAATTGTTATTATAAAATGTTACAAAATATTTACATTTTAAATATAAGCACCCACCTTAATCCTCCCCCATAGGGGAAGGGAGCGTGCCGCTCCACCCGCCACATAAGATTTGCATAAACTTGGCTGGGCTGAGCTAAAGAAGGGGTATACCACTCCTCCAGAGAGAAAAAGATTATAACTCCCTCTCCAATGGGAGAGGGTTGGGGTGAGGGCTGATTTGTAATTCAAGATATTCAATTACACCTGAAATATTATTGTCTATATCATTATTCCAAAATCTTATTACTTTATAGCCAAGGCTTTCAAGAAATTTTGTCCTATCTTCATCATAATTAATATTTTTATCAATATTATGCTGCCCTCCATCAATTTCTATTATCAATTTTTCAGAGCGGCAAATAAAATCAACAATATAATTTCCAATAGGACACTGTCGCCTGAACGATAAATTATGAAATTGTCTATTACGTAGTAAATTCCATAGTTTGCGTTCTTGAGGAGTCAAATTTTTTCGCAACTGTCTGGCTAAAATATATTTTTTGTCCATAATTTTTAATTAATATTAGCCCCCACCTTAATCCTCCCCCATAGGGGAGGAAATATTTCTATTTCTCCCTCTCCTATGGGAGAGGGCCGGGGTGAGGGCTTACTTAATCATCCCCCATCCTAACCTTCCCCCATAGGGGAAGGGAGCGTGCCGTTCAACCCGTCAATCAGGTGTTGCATTATTCTTCCAAGGTTATATAAGGGCTGATTATTGTACAGCTTCTTCGCATTCACAGCAGATGCCGTCTGAATTTAGTTTTCTGTATTTCCAGCATCGTGCGCATTTTTCGCCTTCAGCTTTTGTAACCCATACGGTGTAACCTTCTTCAACATATTCATTTAATACATTGTCAGGTTTTTCATCCGTTACATAAGCCTGTGAAGTAATAAATATATTGCAAAGTTCATCTTCATTAGCTTTTAATACAGTGTCATCGTCTGCTTTTACATAAACTGCAACTTCTAAAGAGCTTCCGACTTTTTTGTCTGCACGCAGCGGTTCAATTGCGCGGGTTACAACTTCACGGGCTTTAAGAATTTTTGAAAAATCTTCTTCCAATTTTTCATTAGTCCATTTTTCGTTCGGTTTAACCCAGTCTGAAAGCAATATACTTTCAAGCCCGTCTTTCTGACATTCGGGAACGCTCATCCAGATATCTTCTGCCTGATGAGGCATTACAGGAACAAGCATTCTAACAAGTGTTTGTAATGTTTCATAAAGTACAGTCTGGCAGGCACGGCGTGAAAGCGACTTTTTGCCTGCTGTATAAAGTCTGTCTTTTACAATATCAAGGTAGAACGAACTCAAATCAACTGCCGCAAAATTTTGCAATTGCTGGAAGTATTTGTAGAATTCGTAATTGTCAAAGGCTTCCGTTACATTTTTGATTAAGTGATTTAATTTATGAAGCGCAAATTTATCTATTTCTTTCAAATCTTCATAATTTACATAATCTTTTTTCGGATCGAAATCAAACAGGTTTCCGACTAAAAATCTTGATGTATTTCTTGTTTTTTTGAAGATTTCAGCAAGCTGTTTAATTATATTATTTCCGATTTTTGTATCGTTTCTGTAATCAACCGATGCTGCCCACAGTCTCAATATATCGGCACCGTATGTGTTTATGATTTCATCAGGTCTGATGTAGTTACCGAGAGACTTAGACATTTTTCTGCCGTCTTCCCCGAACACAAATCCATGAGTAAGAACAGATTTGTAAGGTGCAATGCCGTCAGTCGCAACAGAAGTTAAAAGTGATGACTGGAACCAGCCTCTGTGCTGATCCGAACCTTCAAGATACATTTCAACAGGCGTTGTACCGAGTTCTTTTGAACGTTTGTTTACAACCGCACGCCATGTAATTCCTGAATCAAACCAGACATCCATAATATCGTTTTCTTTTTTGAAACAGTGAGTTTTCCCGCATTTGGGGCATTTAAACCCTTGTGGTAATAATTCATCAGCGGTGTATTTAACCCATGCATCAGAACTTTCTTTTTCGAAAATTTTAGCAACATTTTCAATTGTTTCATCAGTAACGATAACTTCACCGCAGTCTTCGCAATAGAATACAGGGATAGGAACGCCCCAGGCTCTTTGTCTTGAAATACACCAGTCAGTACGTCCTGCGACCATGTTCGAAATTCGTGCTTCGCCGCCTGATGGAATCCATTTTACTTTTTTAATTTCTTCGAGAGCTTTATCTCTAAATCTGTCGACTTTTACAAACCATTGAGGAGTTGCGCGGTAGATAACCGGATTTTTACATCTCCAGCAGTGCGGATAACTGTGATTTATATCCTGTGCTTTTAAAAGCGCACCGCAATTTTTCAGTTTTTCGATAACAATTGCGTTTCCTTTATAATATGGAACTCCTTCAAGGTCTTTATCTTTAACCGCATCAGTCCAAACACCTTTGCTGTCAAGCGGTGAAAATACTTCGATACCGTATTTACACCCGACTTCATAGTCTTCCAAACCGTGTCCCGGAGCGGTATGTACGGAACCTGTACCGGCATCAAGAGTAACGTGTTCTCCCAAAATTATCGGAGATTTTCTGTCAACAAGCGGATGCTGTGTGTTCAAAAGCTCAAGTTCAGTTCCTGTGCATGAACCCAATACTTTTATATCTTTTTCTTCCCATTCTACATCAGCAAGGAATGAGCCTAACAATTCCTGAGCAACTACATAAACATCACCTTTATATTCAAATAAAGTATATTCAAATTTCGGGTGCATGCTTATTGCCATGTTTGAAGGAATTGTCCACGGAGTTGTTGTCCAGATGACGGCGTAAACAGGTGAAGCATGAAGAGTGAAGCGTGAAGCGAGTTTTTTTCTGCTTTCTTCATCAAACTTAAATCTTACATAAATTGAAGTTGATGTGTGATCGGCATATTCAACTTCTGCTTCTGCAAGGGCAGTTTCACATGAAGCGCACCAGTAAACAGGTTTTAAGCCTTTTTCTATGTAACCCTTTTTGTACATTTCACCGAAAACTCTTACCTGTTCGGCTTCAAAATCGGGATTAATAGTCAAATATGGGTGTTCCCAGTCTCCAAGAACCCCGAGACGCTTAAATTCACTTTCCTGACCTTTTAAATTTTTATGTGCGAATTCTCTGCATTTCTGCCTTAATTCATAAGGCGTTAAAGCACTTCTTCCGCCTTTAATATTTTTTACGACTTTATTTTCTATAGGAAGTCCATGCCCGTCATATCCGGGGACATAAGGAGTATAATAACCTGCCTGAGCTTTGTACTTCAATAAAATATCTTTAAGGATTTTATTAAGAGCCGTACCAACGTGAATTTTTTCGGAACTCAAATAAGGAGGCCCGTCATGCAAAATAAATTTATTTGCTTTATCACGCTGATTGATAATTTTGTTATAAATATCATGTTCTTCCCAGAACTTTTGAATTTCAAGTTCTCTTACTGTTGCATTTGCTCTCATTGCAAGAGTCGTCTGGGGAAGATTTAAAGTATCTTTGTACTCTTTTTTTGCAGTTGTTTCGTTAGCCATAATAAATTATCCTTCTTTAAATTGTTCTAATGTTTTATGAATATCGTTTCCAATACTTTCCTCTTTGGACTGTTCTACAAATTCTTTCATTTTATCGTAATCAAAAGCATTTTCCCAGCGTGCAATAACAACGGTTGCCACACAGTTGCCTACAAGGTTGATTGCCGTTCTGCCCATATCTAATATCTGATCAATCCCTAAAAGTATTGCAACCCCGAGTATTGGAATATTAAAGCTTGCTAAAGTTCCGGCAAGTACAATTAATGCAACGCGCGGAGCCCCTGCTATTCCCTTGCTTGTAAGCATCAAAGCAAGCATTATTATTATCTGCTGGTTTAAATCAAGATGAATTCCCACAATCTGGGAAGAAAAAATAACGCCCATTGCAAGATAAATTGTACTTCCGTCAAGGTTGAATGTATATCCTGTCGGCATTACAAATCCTACAATGTTTTTGGGCACACCGAAGCGTTCCATAATTTCCATAGCTTTAGGAAATGCTGCCTCGGAACTTGCCGTTGTAAATGCTAAAAGTGCAGGTTCCTGCACGGCTCTTAATAAATTTCTGAATGAAATTCTGACTATTTTGCAGGCAATAAATAATACCAGCAGAACAAACACTGCCAGAGCAAAATACATTGCACCTATTACTTTAAAATAGCTTTTTAACACCGATAAACCGTTTGCCCCGATTGTTGATGCAATTGCCCCGAATATCCCTAAAGGCGCAAAATACATCACATATTCGGTAAATTTAAACATTATCTGCGAGACAGAATTTAAAACATCAATAACAGGTTTGGCAGCTTTTCCGACAGCAACCATAGCAAGCGCAAAGAATATTGAAAAAACTACAATCTGCAATAAATTACCCTGCGCCATTGCATCAATAATACTTGTCGGAAAAATACTCGTAACCATTTCGCTGATTGAAGTGTGAGCATGTGTCGCAGCCATAAGTCCTGCTTCCTGCATCTGAATAGCATGCGGGGTATTTCTCGTAACAAATCCGACTCCCGGCTGAAAAATATTTGCCATAGTAAGCCCGATTATAAGCGCAAGAGTTGTTACTATTTCAAAATATATAATGGTTTTAAGCCCGATCTTCCCTAAACTTTTTGCATCACCGTGCCCTGCAATACCCACAACAAGCGTTGCAAAAAGTAACGGTGCAATTATCATTTTTACCATTCGTAAAAATATAACGGCAAACGGGCGCATTTTTACTGCAAAGTCAGGGGCAAAATGACCAACAATAACGCCTAGAATTAATGCTAAAAATATCAGGGCTGTAAGTTTTGAATGTTTCAATTGTTTACCTCAAGAAACATTATATTATAAACATATACTTATGCATATTTCCTGTAACGTTTCGTAAAAGTTTTGTAACAGATTTTACCATGCTTTTATTTTGTTGATGTACAATAATAGAACAGGCATGTTAAATTGAAAATTAAATTATAAAGGGGAGGTTAATGTGACAGATACCACATGTATGGATAAATTGGATTTATCCGAAAATGCCGTTAAGGTTCTTGAAAAAAGATACTTGAAAAGAGATAAAGAGGGGAAATGTGTTGAAACACCGGCTGATATGTTCAGACGTGTAGCAGATACCATTGCTTCAGGAGATTTGAAATTCGGGAAGTCTCAAGCTGATGTTGACAAATTGTCAGACAGATTTTATGAAGCCATTACTAACAGATATTTTATGCCGAACTCACCAACATTGATGAATGCTGGAAGAGAACTCGGACAATTGGCTGCTTGCTTTGTACTTCCTGTAGAAGATTCTCTTGAAGGAATTTTTGAAACCGTTAAAAATACAGCACTAATTCATAAATCAGGCGGGGGAACAGGTTTTTCATTCTCCAGATTGAGACCGAAAAACAGTGTTGTAAGGTCAACAATGGGCGTATCTTCAGGTCCTGTATCTTTTATGGAAGTATTTAACGCCGCAACGGAAGCCGTTAAACAGGGCGGAACAAGACGCGGTGCAAATATGGGTATCTTAAGAGTTGATCACCCTGATATTTTAGACTTTATCGAATGCAAAAGCGATAACAATAAATTAAATAATTTTAATATCTCGGTTGCTATTACGGATAAATTTATGGAAGCTTTGAAAAACGGCACTGATTACGAGCTTATCAATCCGCAAAACAATACCGTTGCAGGCAAAATGAGCGCTAAAAAAGTGTTTGACATGATTGTTGACGGCGCATGGAGAAACGGAGAACCGGGCATTATCTTTATTGACAAAATGAATTCCGATAACCCGACTCCTTTAATCGGTGAAATCGAATCAACAAACCCCTGCGGTGAAGTTCCGCTTCTTGCTTATGAAGCTTGCAACTTAGGCTCTATTAATTTAGGACGTATGGTTGAAAACGGCTCTATCAACTGGGATTTACTTGCAAAAACAACAAGAACTGCTATCAGATTCTTGGATAACGTAATTGCAGTCAATAATTACCCGCTGCCACAGATTTCTGAAATGGTTCAAAATAACAGAAAAATCGGCTTAGGTGTAATGGGCTGGGCTGATATGCTTATGAAACTCGGTATTTCTTATGCATCAGAAGAAGGTACAAAACTTGCCGGTCAGGTTATGGAATTTATTGATTACGAATCAAAATGCGAATCAATAGAACTTTCCAAAGAAAGAGGAAGATTTAATAACTTTAAAGGCAGTGTTTACGAAAGACCTGATTACCTCTATAACAAGTATAAAGGTAAATCAGCAGGTAAAATCTCTGATGAACAATGGAAAGAGCTTGATGCAGAAATTGCGAAATACGGTATCAGAAACGCAACAACAACATGTATTGCGCCAACAGGTACAATTTCAATGATTGCATCAGCTTCAGGCGGTGTAGAGCCTCTGTTTGGTCTTGTATTCTCAAGATTAATCATGGACGGAACCGAAATGCTTGAAGTTAACCCGATATTCAAAGATTACGCGGTAGAGCACGGTTTCTATTCGGAAGATTTAATGAAAGAAATAGCCAAAACAGGTTCAGTTGCACATGTTGCAGGTGTTCCTGACAATGCTAAACGTATTTTTGTAACAGCTCATGATGTTTCACCATACTGGCACGTAAAAATGCAGGCTGCATTCCAGCTTCATACAGATAACGCTGTATCAAAAACAGTTAACTTTGAAGAACACGCTACCCGTAAAGATATTGAAGAAGCTTATATCTTAGCTTATGAAAACAACCTCAAAGGCATAACTGTTTACAGAAACAACTCGCGTCAGTTCCAGCCGATGAATTTGGATGATAAAAAGAAATCTGAAGAAGCAAAGGCTGAAGAACCTGCTATTGAAGAAACTAAAGAAGAATACAACCCGACAGGTGAAATTAAAACAGTAAAATGCCCCGAATGCGGAAACGAAATTCAGATGGCAGAAGGCTGTTTCATCTGTCTGAAATGCGGATATTCAGGCTGCTCATAACGGATTTGCGGACGGAGCGTAGCCGCTCCACCCGCCACTTAGGTGCCACATAAATTTATTTGGTAATAACTAAAGAAAGGAGCATAGCCGCTCCACCCGCTACATACTCCATCCCTCGGGCTGGGGAGAGGGTTAGCAGAAGCTAAGAGGGTAAGAGGATAGGAAGATAAGCTTTTTACTGTAAATGGCCTACCCTCCTATCTTCCTACCTTCTTATCCTCTAAATACGCTTACCTTCCTGACATCCGGCCTTTCGGTGGCCAAATCTAAAAAGGCCTTATCCTCAAAATAAGATTGAGAGCAAAATACTACTCCTATAAATAGGGGTAGTATTTTTTGTAAATATTTGTTAACATTTGATTAAAAAGTAGCATTTAATTTTCTTTACGTGTTTTCATGGATACAAAGCAACGTGTGTAAATTTTGAAAGGTAAAAGTGTATGGCAGACAACATGACAATCGGACCCGCATTAGTAATCGGCGGTAACAAAGTCGAAATGACTCCGAAAGGAAAAGTTCAGGTTACAAATCCTCAAGGTAAAGTAAAAACATTATCTCAGGATGAATTCAAAAAACAGTTAATTCAGAATAAAGACAAAATTGCAGCAGAACAAGATTTTGAATTCAAAAAAGACAATAAAAATGCAAAAGCAGCAGCAGGTGTTGCAGGACTTCTTGTTGCAGCTTATGCAGGTTTAAGCCTTGCTGTAGGTAAAGGGAAATTAACTAAATCTGTAGCAGAAGCAGGCAAAGAACTTGGTTTTATGTCTAAAGTTAAGAATGTATTTGTTTCAATCGGTGAAAGCGGTGTAAAATTATGGGAAAGTCTTACAGGCGCTGCATCAAAGTTGAAAGATAAAGTAACAGGTAAATCAAAAGATTTACAAAATAAAAGACATGCAGTTTATTCAAAAGAACAAGCTGCAAATGATGCCCACAGATATTTTGCACAAAATTTTGATAATTTCACTCTAAATAAAGCTGATAGAAACACTTTAATCAAAGATGCAAAACAGGCATTTGCGGATTATGATCCAGTTAAATTTATGAAATCAAAAACCCTTGAAAATATGGGCTTAACAGAAAAACAGTATAAAGCTGTTAAAGAATATGCTGCTTCAGGGAAAAATGTAAAATTAACTGCAAAAAAGAAAGAAGCATTGCCTGTCTGGCTTCAGGATAAAGAATCCTGCCAGAGATATGTGAACGCAATTGAAGCAAAATTCGCTAAAATTGACGGTCGTCTTGGAAAGACTAAATAATAAAAATGTTTTGAAATTTACACATAAAATAAAAATCACTCCTAAAATATAGAGGAGTGATTTTTTTATTAATCTTTTTAACTCCCCATTCGGGGAGGGAAGGGTCCCTGTAAATCCTATCTACAATCTAGCAACTGTCATTGCGAGTGAGAGAATGGAGCGTCGCAATCTCATAATTTATGTAATTATAAATGGGATTACTACGTCGAATGCTTCGCATTCTCCTCGTAATGACATAGAAAATTTATGCAAAACTCAAGTAACGGATGGAACGGCTACATTATCATACAATGACTTAAAAAAATTATGCAATACCCAATGTGATGGATGGAACGGCTACGTTCCCCCCTTCCCGTTTGGGTAGGGAAGGAACAAGCCCTTAGTTCGTTTTGAGGTCTCATGTTTAAGAGATGCTGAAACAAGTTCAGCATGACAATTTTTTCAACATCTGGCGTAAACTTGTATATAAGTCCCATAAATAAAAGGTTTGTAATTCATTCAGGTTTGTTGTATTATTCAGGTATAGAATATGAAAATGAGAGGGAATTAAAGAAATGCAGGTATCATTAAACTGGTTAAACGAATTTGTTGATTTATCGGATATAGAAGTTGAACAGATAGCACATGAACTTACTATGAGCGGATTGGAGGTTGAAGCTGTAGAAGAGGTAAAACCTCAATTTACAAATATAAAAACAGTAAAAATCGAAAAAATAGACAATCACCCGAATTCCGATCATCTCCATCTTGTTACGGTAAATACAGGCGAAGGTTTGAAAACTGTAGTTTGCGGAGCACAAAATATCAAAGAAGGGCAGATTGTTCCTTATGCTTCGGTTGGTTCTAAAGTTCTTGACAGGAAAACAGGTGAAATGTTTACTTTAACGCCGGCAGTTATCAGAGGCGTGGAATCTCAGGGGATGCTCTGTTCTGATGATGAACTCGGTGTTTCTGAACGCGGATATCAGGAAGAAGACGGAATTTTGATTTTGAATAGAATTTTCCCTGATGTAAAAATCGGTGAAGATGTTGAAAAAGTTCTCGGCTTTGATAAAGATTATATTCTTGATGTCGCCCCGACAGCAAACAGAGGAGATCAAATGTCCGTTATCGGAATTGCAAGAGAATTGAGTGCAATTTTCGATAAACCTTTAAAATTTTCACCTCTTGAATGTACAAGAGATTTGTCAACTGATGAATTTAAAGTTGAAATTATTGATAACGATGTGTGCAAATACTATTCTCTCGGCATTTTAAAGAATATAAAAATTAAACCTTCCCCTGACTGGATGCAAAAAAGACTTATTGCATCAGGGGTTCGAGCAATAAACAATGCCGTTGATATTACAAATTATGTAATGCTGGAATACGGGACACCTTTCCACGCATTTGATATGGACAAACTAAACGGGTATATCTGTATTAGACGTGCTAAAGAAGGCGAAAAAATAGTTACTTTGGACGGTACTGAAAGAGAATTAACGCATGACAGCGTTTTAATCGCCGATAAAGAAAAAGGTGTTTGTCTTGCCGGTGTTTTCGGCGGCGAAAATTCCGAAATTGATGAAAATACAAAAAATGTTGCGCTGGAAGCTGCATTTTTCCCTTCTGTAACTACAAGAAAATCTTCAAGAAGCGTAGGCTACCGCTCGGAAGCTTCTGCCAGATTTGAACGCGGAGTTGATATAGAAGCTGTTAAACCTGCTTTAATGCGTGCAATGCAGCTTTTCACTGAACTTGCGGATGCCGAAATCGAAGGAGTTGTGGAAGCCGGTAAAAATGAACTTGAACCAATCGAAATAACTCTAAGATATGCACAGATAAAAAGAATTTTGGGATGCGAAATCGCTCCCGACAAATGTATTTCTATTCTTGAAAAATTAGGATTTAAAAAACTCGGCGGGAACGAGCTGGCTGCAAAATTTCTTGTTCCTTCTTTCAGAGCAGGTGATGTTACAAGAGAAATTGATTTGATTGAAGAAATTGCAAGAATTAACGGCTATGATAAAATTACCACTACGTTGCCGAATAAAAACAGCACACCTGACATTTCTCTTGAAGAAAAAGTTATTAAAAAAGTAAATGAATTGATGCTTTCAGCAGGTTTGGACGAAATTATAACAACATCTTTAATCGGCAAACCACTGCTGGATAAATATATGCAGTCTTATGATGATGCAAAAGCAGTCAAAGTTTTAAATTCCGCAAGCGATGAAAGTACAATGCTCAGACAAAATATGGCAGGGAGTGTTCTAAATTGTCTGAAATACAATTACGACAACGGCCAGAAAACTCTCTGGGCTTATGAAATCGGGAAAACATACAAGATTACGGCTCCTTCTGACGAAAAAAATACAGGAGTTAAAGAAACAAGAGTTCTTGCAGGAGTTTTAACCGGCGAGGTTGAAAACTCTAAATGGCAGGTTAAATCTCACACTGATTTTTATTCGCTTAAAGGTATTATTGAACAGTTGTTTGATGAACTGGGTGTTACAAAGCGAATTAAATTAACTACATGCGAAGATGTGGATTACATGCACCCTTACAGGAGCGCAAAAGTTAATATTCTAGGTAAAAATCTCTCCAATATAGGTTATTTCGGACAAATTCATCCGCTGTTGAAAGATAAGATGAAAATCAAAGGTCAGGATGTATTCATTTTTGAAATTGACCTTGATGAAATTATCGCAATTATTAAAGAACACACTGTAAGATATAAAAAACTCCCTCAGTTCCCTGAAGTTCGCCGTGATATCGCATTTGTAATCAACGAGGAAGTAAGTTTTGAAGATATTCAGCGTGTTATAAAAGGTGCTGTTCAGCAGAATATTTTCAAAGGCAGTGAAGTGTTTGACGTTTATCAGGGCGATAACATTGAAAAAGGCTTTAAAAGTCTTGCCTTCCGTATAAAAATGCAGGATGAAAATGCGACATTAACAGATGAAGTTATAGAACATCAGATGAATAATGTACGTGCAAAACTTCAAAAAACTTATGCGGAAATCAGTTTCCGCGGAGCGTAGCCGCTCCACCCGCCACATAGGCTTTACTTAACTTGTTGTACAAAAGGTGAAAAGGTGTGGGTGGATATATTAATAAAGTAAAACAATAATATTGCCTTTCTTGTGAAATGGAAGGAAATCGCGCAAGCGGTGGAGGGATTTTAACATGAAAAAATTCTTTTTGATAATAGCAATAATATTACTGGCATCTTTACAGGGATTTTGCATTGAAAATGTAGTCCCTCAATACGTTAGTGTTGAGCAGACAAACACATTAGGACTTTATCAGGCACCGAGCGAAATTGTCCTTTATAAAGAGCCTTCCGAAACTTCAAACATAGTACACAGCATAAGCTGGATAGGCGGTAAAATTTTCCCTGAAAGCGTGAAAGCAGAGGATTTGTTTGTTGTATTTATCCGCTCCAAAAACTTGGGACTTCTTGCCGTAACCGATGAAACAGAAGATTGGGTTCAGGTGATATATAATAATTCTACAGGTGCAAAAGGCTGGATAAAAAAAGATGATCCTTACAGATTTTCTACCTGGGTAATGTTTTATAATATGTACGGGAGAAAATACGGTTTGAATTTGTTAAAAGAAGCACCTGCAGAAGCAAAAGATCTCCATGTTTCGACTGACGACAAATCACAAATTGTTGCAACAATTAATATGCCTCAAAAAATTAATCTGAATGTTATACGCGGGAACTGGGCACTTGTAAGTGTCATGGACATTGACAGAACCCCGAAAACAGGCTATGTAAGATGGCGCTCAGATAACGGTGTAAAATATTATTTCCCTGCGATTAAGTAGTGTTATTTATATACAAGTTTACACCAGACTAACTCAATATTGTCATGCTGAACTTGTTTCAGCATCTCTTAAACTCGAGACCCTGAAACGAGTTCAGGGTGGACAATTTAGATATTGTTTAGTGTAAACTTGTATATAAGTCCTTTTAAATTTACAAATTGTCAAAATTACACAGCTCTTGTACTGATATCTCAAACGCTTTTGCAATTGCTTCCAGAGTATCAAAGCTAGGTGATTGTTCTGCACGTTCAATTGCACCAATGGTATTTTTATTTACATTAGCTTTAAAAGCTAAATCTTCTTGTGATAATCCAAGTTTTATTCGTTCAAGCTTGATCTTTAAACCTATTTTTTTATTTTGTACACCATTTTTTCTAGTCATATTACCTATTATAATAGGTGCTTGACAAATTAATTTCAAACCTGTATATTAGTTATGTAAACTAATATACAGGTTAAAAGGCAAATGTGTATGGAAGAAAAAGTTAATGATATTTTAGAAAATGCGATTAACGTTTATAACCAGATGAAAGTTTTGAATGATTCTCTTATGCTTTCTTTTCAAAATGACAAGGATAATTATTATCAATACGCTTGTGCTGAAATGATATTGGACAATCTTGACAAAGTCTGCGAAAAAATAGAAAACTTAGACTGCGAACTTTGTGCTTTACAATCCGAAAAAAATACTCGACATTAAGTTTTGTTTATTGTAGGATAGGCTTACTTGCGAGATATAAATAGAAAAGGAGATATAAAATGCAGGTTATATTAAAAAAAGATGTTCAAAACCTTGGAGAAGCTGGCGACATCGTTAATGTTAAAGACGGTTACGCAAGAAACTTCCTTCTCCCTCAATCAATAGCTGAAATAGCTACTAAAGGTGCTTTAGAAAACAGAGAAAAAAATCTGGCAAGAATTAAAGCTAAACAGGAAAAATTGCACGCAGAAGCTCTGGAAACTGCTAAGAAAATCGAAGAATTTGCAAAACTTGAACTTTCTGCAAAAGCAGGCGAATCAGGCAAATTATTCGGTACAATTACAACTAAAAAACTTACTGAAGAATTAAAAGCTAAATCAGGCATTGAAGTTGACAGAAAGAATGTTTCTTTGAATGCTCCGATTAACAAAATCGGCGAATATACAATGCTTATCAAATTAACTTCTAAAGTTAAATGCGAATTGGCTGTTGTAGTTACAGCTTCTGAAGTTCTTAAAGAATCTGTTGAAGAAGCTGCAGAAGAAACTGAAGAATAGGCGGCAGATGACGGCAAATTCTAAATTGACACTGGAAGCTCTGGCTATAGGCTCTCTGCCTCATAACGATTTAGAATCTGCTATGGAAATTGTTAAGAAAGATTTTGACAAAATTCCTTTCTGGCCACAATTAAGCAAAATTAACAAAAACGAAGACATGATTTTTCAATTTTTGGGAAATATGCCTTCGTTTTTTATTGATGAAAACACAGCGAAATCATATCTTGAAACAGAAAGCGACAAGTTTTTTGAAGATATGGAACAGTTTTTTGACGATTATGAAAAAATCATTCATTGCCTTTCTTGTGAAATGGAGGAGAACCGCTTGCGGTGGAGGGCTTGTGAAAAGATACTTGATAAATATGCGATATCATATTCCTGTGCATTCCCCGAATTCATAAAAATCGTTAAAGATACAAAACCGTCTTTTGCAAAAGGACAGATTGTCGGTCCTTTTACCCTTGCAACAACACTTGTCGATAAATCAGGCAAATGTGCATTTTATGATGAAACATTAAAAGAAATTATAACAAAAACACTTAGTTTAAAGGCTTTATGGCAGATAAAAGAAATAAAATGCGCGAGCCCCGAAACTACACCTATAATTTTTATTGATGAACCTTCAATATCACAGCTCGGAACTTCTGCTTATATAACAATTTCTAACAATGAAGTCATTGAAATGATAAAAGAAATATCTGACTTAATAAAATCAAACGGTGCGATGAGTGCTATTCACTGCTGCGGGAAATGCGACTGGAGAGTTCCTATCAAAGCAGGTGTTGATATTATTAACTTTGATGCCTATACTTTTGCTCAGAATTTGAGTCTTTTCAGCAATGATTTAAAAACTTACCTGGAGCACGGAAGAAAAATTGCGTGGGGAATTGTTCCGACACTCCGTCCTGATATTCTTGAAAAAACTAATCCGGATGAGATGATTTCTGTTTTTGAAAAAGCTGTTAAGTATTTGACGAAAAAAGGAATTAATGAGAAAATTATTATAGAAAATTCAATTATTACGCCGTCATGCGGTGCAGGCGCGTTGAGTGTAGAACTGGCAGAAAAAGCTATGGATTTGACTAAACAGCTTTCAGAAAGTGTAAAAGAAAGGTATAAAGTTTGACATTTAAATTAGCTGTAACAGGTAAAAGCGGAAGCGGAAAAACAACAATTGTTAAAGGATTTTTGAGAGTTTTTCAGGAATATTTCCCGGAAAAATCAATTCTTTTGTTTGACAATGACCTGACAGGAGAACTCGGACACAGCTTCGGACTTGATATAAGAAATACAATTTACGGCATACGAAGCGGGAAACATGAATATAAAACAGGAATTCCCGAAGGTATGTCTAAACAAGAATTTGTCGAATGGGCTATGGAAGATATTGTTGTTTCTCTCGATGAAAATGTCGATATCATTGTATCATGGTTTGTCGGATCAAAAGACTGCAGATGTCCTATTACGGGACAGATAAATGATGCCGTTTTAAAGCTTATTGACAGATATGATATTGTAATTTTCGACTGCGAATTTGACTTAAAATACTTAAATCAGCTTGTAGATACAGATATTGACACAACGTTGATTGTTGCAAATCCTACAGATGAAAGCGCTCATCTTGTAAAGCGTATTGAAGAATTCAGTGCAAAATATGCTGCAGGAAACCAGCTCGGAGTAGTTATTAATAAAGCAGACGGATCTGATTTGAATGCTTTATATGATTTTTTGAAGCGTTATGATTTGGATGTTCTGGGTGTAATTCCGGTTGATGAAGAATTAAAATCGCATTCAACGGATAAAGATTCCGGTATAGTTCAGGATGCAATTAAACAGTTCTATTTCAGATTGAATCTTCCTCAATTGAGAGAGTAGGGAATATGGCAGAAATTTTAGACGGCAAAAAGTTAAGAGATAAAATTTTTTCAAACTTAAAGGCAAAATTGGATAAAATGCCTGAGAAACCTACACTTGCTGTTATTCTTGCAGGTGATGATCCGGCCAGCCAAATTTATGTCCGAAATAAGAAAAAAACTGCTGAAAATTTAGGGATTAATTCTATAGTAATTGAATATCCGAAAAACGTTACAGAAACAGAATTAATTTCTAAAATTCAAGAATTAAACAATGATAAAAATATTACGGCAATTCTTGTACAGCTTCCGCTTCCGCAGCATATTAATAAATTTAAGGTAATTGATGCAATCTTGCCTCAAAAAGATGTGGACGGGCTGACACCTTATAATCTCGGTAAACTTTTTGCCGGCGAAGAGCCTTATGTATACCCCTGTACCCCTAAAGGAATTTTGCTTTTGCTGGACGAATACTGTATAAACCCAGATGGTAAACATGTAGTAGTGGTCGGCCGTTCAAATTTAGTCGGCAAACCGGTTTCACAAATGCTTTTGAAACGAAATGCCACAGTTACAATGTGCCACAGTCATACAAAAAATCTTACCGATATAACAAAAACTGCTGATATTGTTGTGTCAGCAGTAGGGAAAAATGTTATAGGGGAAAAAATGTTAAAATCAAATTGTGTCGTAGTAGATGTAGGTATTTACAGAGATGAGAACGGGAAAGTCCGCGGCGATGTGGATTTTGAAAATATCTCTAAAATCGCCGCATACATTTCACCTGTACCGGGCGGGGTAGGCCCGATGACCATAGCATCTTTGATGCTTAATACGGTTGAACTTTTTGAAAGAAACCTGTAAATCAGCGTTAACTTTAAATCTATACTTTACTATTGACCTATTAAGTTCAACGTACAGTAAGATTTAATATTACTGTTAACAAGGTTCTTCAAACTTGAAATCTCGTTCTCCATCAAACTTATCTGCGAATCTAAAGAATCCTGCCGTGTCTCCAGATACGACTCTTCCTGCTGCAAGGTAATGTAAGTCGGATCATCATCAACATCAACTTCTGCTTCTTCTAATTCTTCTGCTCTGTAGCCCATTTGTTTTGTAATGTAATTTGCACGGCTCATAACAAGCGTTTGTTCAAATTGCAGCTGACTTTTCTGCAATGTGAATAAATTTTTCTGTGCATCAAGTGCTAAAAATGTCATCTCATCTCTCCTTATATCTGTTTGTACTTTTTTATTTCTTCTTACACATGTAAAGTATTTTGAAATAATCAAATTTCACAAGGAGGAATTTTTGTTACATTTGTTAACATATACATTCAAAAAGTCTTCTTAAACAAGAAGACTTTTATAAAAAATAAAGTAACTCGTAAGCCGTGTTCTGTTTCTAAATAATCATCTGTCTGGTATTGAAATTACTTTCAATCTCTAGCGATTTTTCTGAAGTTGGCGGACAGCCTTTATAACCTTCAATTTAATCTTGCATTCTGCAGGGGGTTGCCTGGCCGATATTTCTCAATACCGCCGGTGAAGCTCTTAACTCACCGTTGCACCATCGCCTGTGTTTATATAAAACCATTGGCAGTCTACATTTCTGTGGTCCTATCCACCGGCTCACGCCGTCCGGGATTTCCCCGGCTGCCTGTCCTTGAATGCACGGACTTTCCTCACCTGAAAATCAGGCGCGATTATTCGATTACTTTATATATTAGGTTGAAGTATCTCTGATAGATGTATTGATTGTAGCAAACTCAACAGCTCTTCTATCAGCAGGATCTATCCTCAGTTTGCCGTTCGACAAAATTTGAATATTATATGTATCAAACCCGTCAGCTCCAACACCTTCATCACTTTGTCTTGAATGAGAATCATTGCTTGTATCTACATCAATCTGAATAATACCGGCATTTGACGGGGCATCACTTTGATTATATTCAAATTTACCAGGTTCTTCACCCCTTTTAAAAACATCATCACCTGTAAGCCCTGTTAAATCCCAGTAAACACCATCAGTTGTATAAAATTTTAATCCATCACTGTTTGCAATTTCAGATTTAACGTTCAATCGGCTTTTAAACAATTCAGCAAATTTTTTATCGCCTTCGTAATCTTCACCTTCATAAGTTACTTTATTTTTGTAATCAAAACCATAAGCACAGTAGTAATTAGCATCTGCGACTACACCTTCGCCGCACGCATCACGCATATCAGGGTATAATCTTTCGTCATTAATCAGCGAACTTACAATTTGTTCAGTGATATAAAAGCTCTTTTTAACCATCATTTTATTTTTGTTCGGTCTTGTTTTCATAATAGCCGGAGTAACAACCGCAACAAGAATACCAATAACCGCCAGAGCAACCATTAGTTCTGTGAGCGTAAAACCTTTAAATCTTCTCATTAATATCCTTCCTCTTGTTTTACAGTAATCCTATTATATAGTAACATATTTTACCTTTTTTTTCAATATATTAACCTTGAAAAGTTACAGATACAACTTATTTAAAAATTTTGTATATTATCATTTGTAAATTTTTATTAATCGGCTAGCAAAATAATCTTTTCAGATGAGTTAATATAGCATTCAATCTGTTAGGATTATAAGAGATTGAACTAAAATAAACAGAGGGTTAGACGTATGGTCGATAACAGGTCAGCAGGATTCTTCGGCATCGGAGGTTCATTTAATTTCAAAAGCGGAGATATATCAGGAACAGCCGCCAAAACTCAAGACGATAAAATGGGGCAGGGCGGAGAATATTTCGCACAGCAAAAAAATTCCGAAGAAGAAGAAAACAGCGACAGCCAAAAATATACCGACAGAAGCGCCCAGCTTCGTGCTACTCTCAATTCACTTGCCATGATGAATGTGGCAAATGTTATTAACGCCCGCAAAAAAGCTCTGGAAGAACAAAAAGAACGCGAAAAAAATTCTCAAAATAATCCTGATAAGGATGAACAAAAACGCGAACACGCCGAAAAAGAATTAGAAGAAGAATTTTATAATCTAGCACGCGAAGTAAAAGAAGATACTCAAAAATAAAATCTACTTGAGATATTAATATCCCATGAACATATTTTGCATTCCGCCCTGTACTCCCTGCATCATCATCATACTGTTAGAACTGTCATAATTTTGAGGGAACTGGCTGTATGTCATTGGAGCTCTGCCGTCATTTGAAGGAGTTATACTTCCCATCTGTTTGACAGATTTCGGTTTCATAAAACTGTTTTCATTTTCCTCTTCAACTATGTCAGCTGCAGAAACAGACTGGCGGAATTGCGGATATTTCGGTCGTACACCGTTATTATTAAAACCTGAGAATGAATTTTTTGGAGTTAAATTAATTTCTTCAGAAAACACAGGCATTGCAAAAGAGACTAATAGCAAACCCAGAATAATTTTTTTTAACATACACATTTCCTCCATACGTTTATATTTTTATTATAGCAAAAAATCACGCGTATGATGTAATTTTTTCTAAAAAATATTTTTTATGGTGGGTTTTCTGGTATAATATGGCTGAGGATTTGAGAAATATGGATTTGAATGTAGAAATCAAAGGCAGTAAAATAATTGTTTCATGGGTGCCTTCAGGTGCCGATTATTACAGAGTTTTTTGTAAAAATGACGGAGTATTCCGCGAATGCGCCAAAATTTATGACAGTAATTACATAAAATTTTCTCTTGTTCCTTACGGAGATAACGAATGTTTTGTAGAGGCCGTCAAAGATGGTGTTGTTACGGACAAATCCCGAATTCATCAATTTAAGTTTGATGAAATTGATTTAATATACAGACATGAAAATCCGGATGAAGTTAAATTCTTCTGCAGCAAATACGAAGGCGCACAGGGTTACAGACTATATAGGGACGAAATTGAATCAGGTTTTAACGGTTATAAAAATTCCGACACAAATTTTCTCACCGTAAAAACAGGGAAAGAAACCGATTATAAAATTAAGCCTTTTATTAAAGACGAAAGCGGCAAACGAAATTTTCTTGCATCTTCTGCACCGGTTGATATAACTAAAAATAAGTTTGAAGGGATTACAATTTATAAATCCTACAATTACAACCTGTTTTTGTCGTGGAATTTTAAAGGTGATGCAGACGGTTTTCTTGTATATACACAGAACAGTGAAAAGCCGATTTTTGAAACAAATGACGGGTTGAGACATTATCTGCCTTTATATGATTACAAAAGCAGTCTGAAATTTATTGTGAAAGCATTTGTAAATACTATTGAAGGCAGAGTTATTATTGCCGAATCAGAGCCTGTATCGCTCGGTCTCAGGAAATATAAAAAACCTGATGTATCATTGATTATCCCTGCTTATAACGCGAAAGATTACATTGCAAGAAGTGTTGACAGCGCACTCGCTTCTGATTTTGCAAACCTTGAAATAATAATTGTAAATGACGGTTGTACGGATGACACACAGAAAATTATTGACTGGTATGTAAAAAATTATCCGAATATAGTTTCCATAATAAAAGAAAACGGCGGTGTTGCAGATGCAAGAAACAAGGGAATTGCAGCGGCTAAAGGTGAATACATAGCATTTCTTGACAATGACGATCTTGTACGCCCTGATATGATAAGCAGACTTTACAAATCAATAATTAAAAATGATTGTGATGTAGCAGTGGCTCCGCTTTACAGAATTACTGACAACGGGTATACAACACACTGCAATCTGCCTTTTATGGAAGATATTCCGCTTGATATCGATAAATATCTTGAAATTATGTATACTCCCGGGTATTACAATTGTGCTATATGGAACAAACTTTACAAAACATCAATTGTAAAAGAACATCCGCTCGGAATTTTGAAATACGAAGATGTCTCATGGACACCCTGCATATTATCTTATGCTAAGAAATTCTGTTTTTTAAAAACTCCGTTTTATGAATGGGACAGAAAAACACGCCCTCAGACATTCGGAGATGTTCTTGCGAAAATGCCTGAGGAGGAATTATTTGAAAACAGAAAACAGGCGATGCTTTTCTTTGTAAATAACGGAAATCCCGAAAAAATTGATTATTTGAAAGAAATAGCAAAACGCAGGCTGATGCGCTACGCAAAAAAATCCCCGCTGAAGAATAAGTATGAAAAATTAATGGAAGAAATAAAATCAATAAATATCAGCAGTAAATAAATCAGAATTACAGACGTTTCGAATCCAGCATTTTTTTTAAATTTTCTTCTGAACGCTTTCTTATCAATTCAGTTGTACTTTGTAAATTTTTGCATAAATTATCATACTTAATATTATCAGTTTCAATACAATTTATTAAAGCTTCCGTAAAACCTTTGTTATCTTTGTAAATTATAGAATTTTCTTTGTTAAAGTAATGAAATTCCGCGAATTTTTCAGGTATAACACACGGTTTGCAAAATCCGTATATCAGCTGAAACGAACCTGATGTTCCGTCTTTAATATATCTGTCATGTTCAATATTTTCAGAATCAAGCAGGGTAAGGAAAAAGTCTGAGTTTTCTAATTCGCAAAACATTTTTTTATACGGAATACGTCCTTTTATATCTATATATTCTTTTATGTTATCAGGTAAATTATCCAGAGAACCGCTTCCGATAACTGTTACTTTAAAATCTGTACAGCCTTTTTGAACAAGTTCGCTGATACCGTTTATCAGCAATGAAATGTTTCTCCTTGCATAGCTCAATTCCCCTATCGTTATAAAATTCGTTATTTTATTTTTTGTATGAGGTTTAATATTCCCGAAATAATTCGGATTGCAGAATACAGCAGTATTCAAACCGTTATTTTTAAAATCAGCAAGCTGTATAACCCTGTTTTGTTTCATCATACTTTGATTTATTTTATCCAAATGATGTTCCACAACGATATATCCGTATTTCGGTCTTTTGATATTTTTAAAGAAAACAAAAAAAGACGGATGAGTCTCTTCTGTTAGACCACAATACAGATAATTTGAATTAACAATAACATAACTGTACTTCATAATTTTATCTGACTGTAAAAATTGGCTTAAATCATGAGATTGAAGAGAAAAAATATTATTATAATATTTACGTGATAAATATACAAACGGATTTTCTTTAAAAATTTTATGCATAACAATTACATCTGTCTGATATCCCAAATCATATAAATATTTTATATATCCCGGTATTGTCTCGCCATGACAGTTGTTCGCTTCTATTATTAATACACTATTTTCTGAAACTTGATTTTTAAAAACTTTTTGCAGCTGTTTTGAATTTGTATTTAAAAATCTGAATTCAAATCCAAGTATTGTTAAAAATTTTTGTTTTTGACCGTTATATATTTCATTTCGGAGATAAAATATTTTTCTTAAGATAAATCTCGGGATTGAATATTTTTGAAAATCCTTAAAATTGCCGATCTTTTTAAGGAAATCTGTTTCAAACTTTTGTTTCAAAAATTTTTCAAAATTGTGTATATGTATTATATTATTATACTGATACTTTGAATTTTTCTTAAATTGTGTAGATATTGAAGTAATAAAATTCTCCAGACAAAGAATTTTATATTTTTCGTCAGCCTTTTGAAACTCAACAGAGTTTATAAAATACTTAAAAGCTCTAATATCGCTTTTTAGAATTATTTTTCCTTGATTAGTTGTCGAATTTAGATTATAGGTTCTATAGTAATAAAGATTTTTATCAACAAATGCATACTTAGGATTATTAAAAAAACACAGCCAGTTAAAAAGATTATCTTGTGCTGACTTTATTCCAACCGGAAATTTTATATCCTTCTTTAATAAAAAATCTTTTTTAAAGAGCTTATCCCATATACAATATTGAAATTTTCTTAAAACTCGTAAATTTATTTCTTTTAGCTGCGCACATTGATTAAGGATATCCGTATCCCATCGAGGCGCCCCCCCCCCGAAGCTCTGCACATTACATCCGAAACATGTAATATCCGCATCTGACATAACAGCTTTACCATAAACAATCTCTAAACACTGTTGATCTATATAATCATCACCGTCAATAAAATATATATAATCCCCTTTTGCTCTTTCTATCCCTTTATTCCTAGCTTCTGACACTCCGTTATTTTCAGAATTAATAATAATTATACGGCTGTCAATCTGTGCATACTTCTTTAAAATATCTAGAGAACTATCGGTTGAACCGTCATCTATACAAATTATTTCAATATCTTTAAATGTCTGATTAACTACACTATCAAGACATTGTCCAAGATATTTTTCGACATTGTAAACAGGTATAATAACAGAAATTTTTGGCATTATTGCTCTCCATAATATTTATGATTTCTTAAAATAACTGCTCCGGCAAACTTGCCTGAGTTTTTGGTTAATCTAGTTAAAGAATTGAAAAATTTTGTAAGACCAAAAGGAAGAGAAAATACTACTATTAATAAATCAAGACATATTGTTAAAAATTTACTACTAATATACATTAATCTGTTAAAGAATTGTTTCTTATGCAGGAATTTTACTACTGACACAGAATAGCCGTTATAAAATGCACGCTTCAATATCCATTTAATATCAGCGCGTTCATCATTTACTAACTCAAAAACTACTGAATTATAATTCCAGCCTATAGCATAACCTGCTTCCTTTAACCGCCCGAAAAAGTCGGTATCTTCGCTTCCTGACAAATTAAAATCCACGGAAAAATATATACGGGATTCTTCTATAATATTTAAAGGGAAAAATACATTATTGCTCGCACAAGTTTTTTTATATTCTCCAAGTTTTTTTGAAGAGGATGCAGAAAATATAATATTATTGATTATATAATCAGGGTATTTATTTTCAAATTTTTTGTATGCCGGACCACTGCTAATATAAATATTTTCAAATTTTTTGTAAAAATCTACATGATTTACCAGCCAGTTTATATCCGCAATTTCATCATCATCTATAAAGGCAATATGACCGGCGCCAAGTTTAAAAGCCTCTTTTATTGCTCTATTTCTTACGTTTGAAAGCCCTTTTTCTTCTTCCATGATATAATGAACAGCTAAAACATCCTGAAACTTCTCAACTATTCCTTCGGCACTCTTTGCTTTATCATTATCTATGACCAGAATTTCTGTTTTTATATTTTCAGGATAATTAATAGTACATAAATTTTTAAGAAGTCTTTCAAGCTTTTCCGGCCTTTTATATGTACAGCAGGCAATAATTATATATTTTACAGGTAATTTTCCGGCTGTATTTTTATTCATATTCTCCTCTCACAACTATATGCATACGTCTATTAAATCACACAAAAATATATGTATACAACAGATTATTAAGTTTTATATACACATATATCTAATTATATGAGAATATATGCATTAATGTTCTTAAAAACTATTCGTATACATCATATTTTAATATTGGAGATGCTGTTATGATGAAGTTTGACGACAAAAAATTTATAGCAGAAAGAATAAAATATTACCGGAAAAAAATGAATTTAACACAAGCCGAACTTGCTGAAATGGTTGATTTAAGCGACCAGCATCTTTCAAGAATTGAAAGAGGTTGCTATGTGCCTTCTTTAACAACATTTTTCCAATTAGTAAAAATTCTCAAAATTGATTTACGAGAATTTGGATTTGACACCGAAGCGGCACATAATCCTGCAAAAGACAAACTGATTGACATTATCAACAGAGCAAATGACAATGAACTTATATTTTTTAACGATGTTATAAGTTCTCTTGAAAATGCTTTAAAAAAGGTTCGAAAAAATATTCACAATCATTTCTTTATGTAATAAAAAATTCTAATATTATTTTACAAGTAGCATTTTGGCTCCTGCCCCTGCACGGCAGCGTATAATTCTACATACTGTTTAGCAGGACTTGAATCTATTTTAGTTAAAAGCACTTCTTCAATCTGAAAATAGCCGACATCACCTGACATTTCTACATCGATTCTTATCGGTTTTTTCTCTCCATGATGAATACCGATTCTTTCAATTGCGTTTGCAGAATATTTATGAATATCTCCGACTTTCGGAGTTGTATTAATCGCCATCGGGATACGTGCTCTGCCCTTTGTCATGTCGCATCCGTCTGCAATCAAAATAATACCTGCTTCTACCGAATGAATTTTTCTTGATGACATGTGTCCTATGATAGCTTCAATCGCAAGCGATTTTATTATTGTTCTACGGTGCAGATTGTCTGGAAAAACATGCATCAAAGTCCTTTCAATAATAGGTTTAGCAAGAATAACCGACATATCCTCATGCCCCTGCCTTCCTATCATCATACCTAAATCGTGCATCAATCCTGCAAGTATTACTGCACACATACTATCTTCAAAAGTCCCTATTTCTTCCTTTTCAAGCGAAGTTTTTATTCCAGAATCCTGTAATAAATTAAGCATTTTTATTGCATTAGCTGCCACTTGTCTCATATGGACAGGACCATGGTCGTTATAACCCAGACGTTTTATTGAAACATTATTTGCGTAATCCTGCATTTCCTGCAATTCTTCATCTGCAAATAAGTAATTGACTAAATCCGTACATACAGGGCTTCTCTGTAGTCTTTTCAATATTTTTGATTCAAGCGATACTTCTTTTATTGATTTCATAATTTTTAATCCTATATATATTTTATTATACCCTGATTTTTTTATTTTTCCATCATTGATTTTTTCAAAAAAGATTTAGATGAAAGACATTAACAACATATATAACGCAAAATTTTATTAAAGAAAAACCCCCTTTTGAGGGGGCAAAATTTCACACTTAACCTACTATTTTCTTTCTACTGTTTTTCTTTCTGCCAAATATGAGGAATCATTATATGCAAATTTTTTTATGCTGCTTTGTCCAAAGCTTTTTGTTTAAGGTATTGTACTGGATCATAACCTGCTTTTTCTATAGCATTTGAAAGTTCCAGATAATCTTTGCCGTAGTAATTTTTACCATTAATTCTACGGACAAATTTACCGTTCTCATATTTTACTTCTGTAGAAATTTCAGCCTTATCATCGCCTAAAATTTCTCTCATATCATTTCGGAATTGATTTTGTTGTTCTATAGCTTTTTGATTTTCTTTCTGTTCTTTTTCTGCTTTTTTAGCTTCTGCCTTAGCTTTTGCCTTATCCGCTTGTTCTGTTTTAGCATCTTCAATTGCTTTTGCTGCTTCTGCTTTTGTAACTTCCGCACATATTGTCTGGACTGCATTTTGAACTGCAGACTGATCTACAAATGTATCATCAAGTTCAGCATAGCATACAGAGAAATTACCTGCGAGTTTGTTCTTAATTCCTAATTCCTGAGCACGTTCATCAAGAGCTACAACTATGTTCCAGATAATATCCATATTATTTTCTGGATTTTCAATCTTTACACGCCCGTTTTCCGGCTTGTGAAGAGAAGGATTCCAGAACATTTCTTCATCAAACAGAGTTTCAATCATGTTTGCATCGCCTGAGCTTGGCTGATACTGCTGCTGCCACATATTAAGAACAGTTGTTACATTATCTTTATTAATTTTATTTGTTCCTTTTTTAATAGTATCATATTCTGTGCCTGTGCAGCCCATTGTTCCGTCATATATATACTGACAGATATCAACTGCCTGATTTTCAGTTTCTTTTTGCTTTTTAGCAGTTTCAGAATCAGGATCTACTGAACCGGCGCCGCCATCTTCAGTTACATTGCTGTAACCTGAAGTACCGTCTGTATCTTCTGTTCCTCCGTTTCCGTCTGCATCCTCAGCGTTTTTTACTTCTTCAAGAACTTCCTGAGCTGTTTTTGATGCGTTTTCTATTAATTCTTTGATTTCTCCCTGAATTGCTTCTGCTTCTTCCGGTTTAATCTGCCCTTTTTCAAGCATTTTTTGGACTTTTTCTTTCAAAGCTTTAACCTGATCCAGAATATCCTGTAATCTCTGTTTTTGAGATTCATCAAGTTTATCAGATTTTATTATTTGGCTTATTTGAGATTCAAGACCTGCAAGATTATTTACCTGTGAGCTTAGTTTTGCCTGTGTAGCAATAGAATATCCCCAGTTATAAGCTGCAATATTTCCTTGCATATTCAACATTGGGTTAGTATTCATCGATTGAGTTAAATCCATACCTATTAACATAGGATTCCACTGGCTTATATGATTTGTATTACCAAATCCCTGAGCCAATGCATAAAGCAACGGAGAATAACCGTCTGCATAAATATTATGCTGGGGAGAGCCTACACCCATTCCGCCAAAATCAGTAACAAAATATCTGTCTCCAAGAGATTGGTAAGCGGCTAAATTTGGCCACTGATTATTAAATAAACTTGTAAATCCAAAATTCATCATTTCCTAAATCCCCTGAGTTTTTAATCCCCGTATTTATATAAAAAAATTTTGTTTATACAAATTGCCCTTGTTTAACAAAATTATTAAAAATATTAAATAAAAAGCCTGTAAATAAAGGGGTTAAGACAACTTTACATTACTTAACAAATTAATTATATCATCTTTTGAGATTTCAGGATTAATTTCTTTTATTGAAACAATACAAGAAGTATCAACATTTTCCTGAAAAATTTTTTCAAGCAACTTCAAATCATAATCATATAATATTGAACCATGCTGGAGAATATAACCTTCTTTTCTGAATTGCGCCGAGCCTATGAGTTTTCTGTTATGAAAACATAAATCAGCGCCTGTTGAAACCATCATGCAGTAATCAGGATGTTTCATCGGCTTTTTTACTCGCCCAAAATCCAGTTCTATGTTTATTTTTTTAAACGCATTTATCAAAATCCGCGAAATTTCCATATAAGAATTGACAACATTAAAACCGTTTTTCAAATAAGACTCCGGGCATATAAAGCTGTAAGTAATTTCATCATCATGCAAAAGAGCCCTTCCGCCCGTCAAACGGCGGACAATATCAATATTATTTTTTTTCAAAAAATTTTCATCGATAAAATCGCATTTCTGGTTGCGTCCTAAAGACACACATGCGGGCTTCCAGCCGTAAAGCCTGAAAATCGGCTCTTTCAAATTATTCTTAACGGCATTTTCAAGCAGATTATTATCTATCTGCATATTTTCAGCCCCTGTTTTTACATCATACGGAATAAATCTCATTCGTTTTTAGCTTCTCTTTTGGTTAAATCTTTTTCAAACTGAGAAAAAACATCGCTCCCCACAAACTGTTCAAGAGCTGCACGTTTTGCGTAATAATCAGACTTTGCTTTCATCAGATTGTCAAGAGCAGTTCTGTAATAAGCATCAGTTATCAAAATTACTTCTTTTGACAATTCCTGCGATAAATCATAATTCTTCTTTCTTGCCCCGGCAATATCTTCTATCATTTTTAACTTTTTACGCGCGGTCATATAATTGTAATACAAATCAACAGTCCTCTGCTGTAAATCTTCAATTTTTCTGACAAGAATAATCATATCTGCATCAGTAACTTTTGTATATTTATAGTTAAGCGCCTTTGTATCCTGCGACATAATACCGAGAACATTACCGCCAATGATTGAACCTGTTGCAAGAATAGGATTGCCCATGCTTGCTCCGACAAGCGTTGACATACTGGCAATAGTTGTTAACACTTTTTTTACGGATTTTTCATCAGGCTTGTCTTCATCAGGGTTTGCAAGCTTATAAAGAGCAAAGTTAATTGTATCGCTCTGGGTAGCGGCACCCTGCCATAAAACCGTAAGATCTCCGACCATATCCTCCTGATCAAGCTCCAAATCTGCTGCAACCTCACGCGAAATCTGCTTGATACTCAAATCTGCAAAAGTTAAATCAGTTGAATCAAATTGTTCTGCATCTTTTTTTACGTATGTCTGATGAACTTTGTCTTCTTTTGCCTTTGCTTCCATATATTCTTTTTCCGGCGTATCTGAAAGCCCTGTACGGTAAGCAGGAGGTTTTGGATTTTTAAGATCTTTATACTCGATTGAAAAACACGGCAGACATAAATTCATTATTAAAACAAGTATCAGAAATTTCTTCATTTCTGCACCGCCTTTTCTCCGACAAGTGTTGAATTATAGTTAAACTGGTACAAATTCAATTTGTCTACAACTTTTTTCCCTGCAAGTCTCTGGAGTTCAAGGTGATATTTTTTTGCACACTCCATATAGTAAAATTCTTCGACCCTCATATTGTCATAAAGCGAAGAGGAAATCGAAATTTCAAGTAAATCTTCTTCATCCAGAGCCTTAGCGTAATTTTTATTATACAAAAGAAGTCTCTGGCGGGTTTCTTTTAACTGGGAAAGCGAACTTTTGTAATTATAATATGCTGTAATAATCTTATCCTGCAAGGTTTCGACCAAACCGGCCAGTTCAATTAATTCCGTATCGGTTAAAGGGATTTCTGTCGGCATATTTTTTCTGTTAATTAAATTCTGTGCAAGTCTTCCGGCAGCAAACGCAGATGACTGCATCATATAATCAGCCCCCAGAAGCGAAGGAGCAAGCGATGCTCCCGCAACAACGGCAGAAAGAGTTTTTGCCATAAGAGATGAATGAATTCTTCTCTGGCTCTCGGGTGTAGCAAGCTTTTTCAGTGCAAAACCGATTACCTGATTGTTTTCAACAGTACCTTTCCAGAGATTTTCAATATCTTCGACATCTTTATCTTTCTGGAGTCTTATAAGTTCCTGCAAAACCTGTTCATCGTTAACCAGAAGCGACTGTTTTGTATTAATACTATTTTTTGGAAGCTCAATTTTTTGCGCTTCCACCTCTCCGAGCGAAACCTCATCTGCCCATGCCGGAATTCCAGCAAAACTTAAGATTAACAGCCATACCAGATACTTTTTCATAACAATTTTATACCACAAGAAAAATAATAAATCCAATGATTGATAAACTATACATCAAACGGTTGTTCTTCAACAAGGCAAAAAAAATTATCATAAATAAAGTAAAGAGGAAAGAAAATTGAATTCCATTGTAAAAACAGCCGCACAAAGCCTTCAAAACAGTTTCTGCGAAAAAGCAGATGCTCTTCGCCGTGAAAACATGTATAAAGAAGCTGTTTCAAACTATCTTAACGCCATACTTATAGATAGAAACAATGCTGAAAGCTATTACGGCCTCGGAATATGCTATAAAAATTTAAAACAATATGCAAAAGCCGTTAAATACCTTACTACAGCATCAGAGCTTAACCCCGAAAATTACGAAATATATTTTGAACTCGGAGTATGCCACCTCTTAGAAGGCATTCCCTGCGGTGCCATAAAAAACTTTATACGTGCAATTCAGATTAATCCTGACAACCCTGAAGCGATTTTACAGCTCGGGATTGCTCATGAATTATGCGAAGAATATGAGCTTGCTTTGATGATTTATCAGAAATTAATAGAAAATTCGCCAAAATTTATAAAAGCATACGACCATAAATCAACACTCTTGATGAAACTGGGCAAATACAAAGAAGCATCAGGAGTCTTACACAGTATTTTAAAAGAAAATCCTGATTATCATAAGGCTTATGCAGGCATAGGCGTATGTTTTGATAAAATAGGCAAAAAAGCTGACGCTCAGAGATATTATAGAAAATTTTTATCAGAAGAACCGTTTTCAAATAACGCAGAGTTTATAAAAAACAGGTTAGACAAAATTTCTGAACGTAAAAATCTAAATACACATCTGAAACTTTGTAAATAAGTTTATATTCCTAATGATTATCTTCTGATGAATTGGGGGGCTCTGAACTTGAATGGTTAGGTGAGGGGAATCGTGTCCACGCCGCGGCACATTGGGTTTTGCATAAACTTATTCTGTCATTCCTATGCATTATAGCGTTTGAAGGATTTCTCTACATTTTTGGATATTGTATTTTTTACCGTATCATATTCCGTTGTTAGAGAAGATATTTCCGTATCAAGATTTTTCATTTTCATATCTAAAGTTTCTTCTTTTGAATTTAGTTTTGCTTTTTCTGTGCTATATTTGGCTTCTGCCTGTGCGATTAGCGTATCATCGGAGATCTCTTTTATATAAGGATCTGTAGCATAGTTGCCCTGATAATAATAACCGTCATCTTGTACTTTTGAGATATAAAGCATCCCGCTTTGAAGCATTTCTTGAAGGTATATATTGTCATTTACATTATCATTTTCTGTCCAGCCGCTGGCACAAATCTGGTTAAATAATGAATCGTAAAACGTTGCCTGTGCACAATCATCACTAGAAACAGTTGTCCCTGTATATATTGTATAAAGATAAGAGGAATCATCTGTTATTAGACTTGATGCTTCAATATGATCTACTTTTACATTATATTTATCCATTCCATACTCGTCAGTAGCAGAAACACCATTCATAAAATCCGCAAAGTATGTTAAAAATGCTTTTGCAATGTTATTTAAATTTATAGCGCCTGTTGAATGATCGTTACCATCATCATCTGACCCTTTATTTCCTGCTTTATATACAAACCCGATATAATCTTTTGCCGACTGAGCGACTTTGGAAGAATAATTTTCTGGATCTCCCTCAACTTTGGTACCTATTTCTCCCAAATAGCCGTTGACATTCTTCCATTGCGTACGTTCATCTGTATCTTTTCCATCATTTTTATTTATCCAATATTCTGTATATGTTTTTGTACCACTATCACTGGTTTTAGTATCATCCATTAAAAGATCTTTTACAGAATTATATGCATAATCCAACGCTTGTTCAGTATAAGAATCACCGGTATCTAATAAAGATGCAAAACCTTCATATATCCAGTCGATAAAACCTCCAGACTGAGTTAACCATTGTTGCATTAAGGCTACACCATATACAGGACTCTGTTCTCCTCTTATACCATCATAGTCAAGATAATATTCAGTGCTATTGCTATCTAACAAATCTCCTAAAGTAAAATTAGCATTAAAGTTATTTTTATGATTTCGCGAACTAGTGTATGAACTGCCATCAAACTTAGCCAAATCAACATAACTACAACCTCCATCACCTTTAGCATTAGTTCTTCCAAATGTGGGTAATTCAGCGCTATTAATAGAATAAGTTACACCATCCAAAGCATCAATTAAATCTTCAAGATTAACATCTTCTGTCTGAACAGCGACAGTAGCCTCTCCGCCAAAACCGGCTCCCTGATTATATGGCAGACTTTGAATTGTATCTCTCATAGTGCTGCTTATCATGCCGCAGTTATACAAACCTTCTACAAATGCCTGACGCATTGTCTCGGACGGAAGTGTGCCAAGCCCTTCCTGCGGTATACCTGCAAAACGGGCTGCCTGAGCATATTTACTGTTCAATGTTACCCTGCCGGATGAATCAGTTAATGTTATCGGCATATAATCATTTAAGATAGACGGAGTCATTAATATATTGTATGATAGAGGTGTACTTGTATCACCTATGCCGTAATAATCGTAAATAAGTTTAGTCTGGTCTAAGAATTCTGGTACTCATTGGATAAACCAGCAAGTTCCCGCGACAATGCTATCTTCTGGTGTGATAAACGCATTGACTGATATTCACAGTCTGATTTTCTAGCTGTGATCGTCAATAATCGTGCCTGTCCTGCGGATAATCCCATTGCTTCTTACTCCATTAATTTTTGTACATGAGTAATATCGGATTATCCTGAAAAAACTTGACAGTGCCCCTTCCTATCCTATGAAGATTATATCAGGGTTTCAGACTATTGTAAATATTTTGTTACATTTCTTTACCTGTGATTTTAGATATCACTTTCATGAATTATTATTAATTATATAGTCAAAATTTAACCGTACGGCTAATTTCAGCCTTGATTTAATATGGTAATATTAAATAGATGCCGGAGGTTTGAAATGAATAAAGAAAAATATTCAGATGAACTTTGTGAAATTTTATGCAGTATGGACAAAATTGAAACTTTAATCAAACTGCTTAAATTGACTTTGTTTGAAAATTCAGACTTTCAAATTCAGGACTGCCAGAATTTATGTTTAATAATAGAAAAAATTTTTCAGGAAACAAAACTCAAAACAACAATATTAGAAAATTCCGCAAATAAAAGCAATTGTCTTGTAGATAAAAATTTTTCATGTTAGCATAGGGCTTGTAAATATTAATTAAAAAGAGGTAAAAATATGCAAGCCCGCAGAGCAGCCAGAGAATTGGCATTTATATTATTTTCACAGTTTGATAAAAAAATAACGAATTATTCAAGAGAAGATTTACAGAATATAATCCTTAAATCTGTCAGAATTCTGACAAGCAGTGCAGAAGATGAATTAAAAACAGCACTGGGGTCGCTGATTGCTATGCGCGATCAAATCGAGAACTACGAAGCTGATTCCGAAATAAATCTTAAAAGACCAATTGGAGCCGCAAATATTCCTGTACCTATCCCTATGACATCAGATATGACCGGCAGAATTAATGAAATGATTGATATAGCCGAAAAAGCAGCTCTTGCGCTTGAAATCGCAGAATTTACAACACTTGATTCGCAAAACGATGTAAAAAATTACGCAATTCAAATCGCCGAATTCTTCCAGAAAAACCACAAAGAAGTAGATGATACTATTCAGAAATACGCTAAAAACTGGGATCTTGGACGTCTTGTAAAAATGGATAAAGATATTTTACGCATTGCAATTGTGGAACTTTTATACATAAAAGATGCACCGATGAAAGTTGTTGTTGATGAAGCTCTTGAGCTTGCAAAAAAATATTCAACTGATGAAAGTGCCTCATTTATCAACGGAATTCTGGCTAAAGTTATAGTTGATTACGGAATTAATTAGAATAAAAAAAATTATAGACCGGCATAAAAACCGCTTAATTGAAAGCGGTTTTTATTACTAATTTTCAGATTTTCTCTTTTCGCGTACTACAAGTTCAAATCCGAGATAATCAAGAATTTCCTGAACAGTCTCAAACCTCACGCGTTTTTTATTTATAGAATCAGATAAACCGCTTGATTGCGGAATATTATAACCTTTATCACGAAGGATTTTTGCAAGTTTTCTCATTGAAAGCCCGCGTTTTAAAAGACAAATATTAATTTCCTCTTTTATATTCAACATACAAAACAGTTTAATTTATATTATTTACGATTGACAAATATATAAATCATTGATAGAATATATCTATCAATAAACAGTAATACCAGTCAAAAATTACAAAATAATTATTGTCAAGAATTTGACGAAAAAGAAGATATTATACTGCCCGATACATATTGGGGAGAAATAGTTTATATTGTATATATTCTGGCTGACATCATCAAAACACGAACTAATATAAGACAAAAACTGTTCGAACTTAAAAGACAAATAAAAATACATCACAAATGGATGAAAGTTAAATAATTTTGTGTTATCATCCCTGTATGTTCGGATTTTTTAAAGATAAATTTAACAACCTGAAAGAAACTGTCTCTAACACCGCACAGGCACTTGTCGGCAATGTCGTTAAAACAGTTGAAAATGAAGAAGAATTTTCCGAATTCGTCCTTGATGATATGGAAGATATGCTGATAAGCGCTGATTTAGGCGCGGGATACGCATCCGAACTTGTTGACAAACTCAGAAACCAGACAAAGATTAAACCCTCAGAGGTAAAAAAATACTTAAAAGATGAATTTTTAAAAGTTCTGCAAGAAGCAGGAGACAACACTTTAAACTATAAAGAAAACGAATTAAATATATATTTTATAACAGGTGTAAACGGAGCAGGCAAAACAACTCTCATAGGCAAACTTGCATATAAATTTAAACAGCAGGGCAAAAAAGTTTTAATTGCCGCAGGCGATACCTTTCGTGCGGCTGCAGAAGAACAGCTTGACATCTGGTCAAAACGCGCCGGAGCATCGATTGTAAGACGTGATAAGGCAGATCCCGCATCTGTTGTTTATGAAGCAATTGAAAAAGCAAACGCTGAAACCTATGACGTAATTCTTGTTGACACAGCCGGCAGACTTCAAAATAAATTCAACCTTATGGAAGAATTAAAAAAGATTAAATCAGTGATTGACAAAAAAGCCCCTGAAGCTCTGCGCGAATGCATTCTGGTACTTGATGCCAATACAGGACAGAACGGTCTTCAACAGGCAAAAGTTTTCACGGAAGCCGTTAATATTACATCTGTTGCCTTAACAAAACTCGACGGCTCTGCCAAAGGAGCAATTGTTCTTGCTGTTGCAAAAGAATTAAAACTGCCTGTAAAACTTGTTGGAGTCGGTGAAAAAATGGAAGACTTAAAAGAGTTTAATTCTGCAAAATTTATTGAAGCATTATTTGAGTAAAAGGTAAAGAGTGAAAAGTCAAGAATACTATAAAGTTTTAAAATATGGAGTAACAAAATTGGGAAACCCTATTGAATTAATAGGCACTCCACACTCCTCCCTTCACTCATGTCTCATTATCGGGGTATTTCATGGAGATGAACCGCAGGGAAAATACTTAATTGAAGAATATTTAAAGCAAACTATTCTCCCCTCCTCGACATCTTGCAAGCCCGCCGAGGACGCAGAGTGCAGCCATATTAGTTTAAATGCGGGCGAAGCGATTTCGAAAAGGGGGATGCTGTTTATCCCATGCCTGAATCCTGACGGGTTACGCCTTGAAAGAAGAACTAATGCAAACGGGGTTGATTTGAACAGAAATTTCCCGACAAAAAACTGGGGGCAAAATCTCGGAGATAATGCGACCTGTGATGATGAAAATTCCGGCTATTACGGCGGAAAGAGTGCAGGAAGCGAAATAGAAACACAGTTTCTAATCGATACTATTGATGAATTTAAACCTGAAATAATACTAACTCTCCACGCTCCGTACAAAGTCGTCAACTATGACGGTCCTGCAAAAAAAATCGCAGAAAAAATTTCAAAAATTATAAACTATCCTGCAGAAGCAAGCATAGGTTACCCTACACCAGGAAGTTTCGGGACTTATGCCGGAGTCGAGAGAAATATCCCGACAATAACCCTTGAACTTGATGAAACCTGTCCTATAAAAGATTTATTAAAACCCGTTCACAAAATTTTTGAAGAAGTAAAAAGGACGGTCTTATAAAAAAAAACGTCCTCTTTTGCAATATTTTTTCAATTTTTATTTTTATTTGTCTTTATCATCCAGATAAATGCTGAATTTAAAATCATTACCTTCATGACTGAATGTAACTCCGCCTTCGCCTTTGCTTACACCGCCATCTGAATAAATTCCTGCATCTTTTACATAGTATTTACTCAGACCTTTTTTCTGCAAATCTCTATTTAATTTTGGTGCGAGATTTCCGTTGGAATCCTTATTATCAATCCGCCCGTCATTATTTACATCCATTCGTTCAAGAGCAATCCCCATAAGGTCATACCCTTCTTTAAAATTTTTACCGCGTGTAAAAACAAACTCATTATTTTTACCCTTGCTCGGATCATAAGTTTTGCCGTTTACTTCAATTTGTTTACCTACAGGCACCAAAAAAGTTTTGGTCTTTTTAGCTTCTTCATCATACATTTTAATTTTTGTGTAGCCTTCAGGTACATTTCCGTTTTTTGCATTGTTTACAGGTTCAACCATTACAATATCTCCTCATATTTTGTACAACTATTACGTATATACTTATTAAGTATTTTAGATATACAAAATTACTTTTCCCTGTTTTTATTTTTACATTTCGTTACAAACAAGCAATTATTGTTAAAGAGAAATTTTATAAAATATATACACGAGAACAAGGAGATATTATGACAGAACCAATTAAAAAATTAAGCCCGCATCATACTGGGCGTTACACAATAACAACATGCAACACAGACAGTAACGCAAAAACAACAACTATTAAATTTTATGCCAAAGACGGAACTCAATTAAAACCGGACTATTATACGAGTGCAGAAATTTCTGATGCTGCAAATCAAAGCGACTACGGCAAATATTACATAACCAAACCCGTAAAATTAAATAACGGAGAATTTGGAGTAGCTGTTACCGTGAAAGAAAGCCAGAAAGTTGGTATTCTTGCATCTGACTTTCTCGGAGTAGTTGATGACGGAACCATAACAAAATATAACCCCCACTATTTTGACGGTTACGATGCTGGGTACACAGGGGACGGCAAACCTTTAAGCAATTCCAATAAAAAAATGAAAAAAGGAGAAACAATATACCTGCCGGCAGACAGAATCAAACTTGATTCTCCTGCAGGGTGGTTTACAAGAAATATATTCCAGCCGGTTTATCAGGTAAGGTCAAAATAAAAAATTTATTCATACTTATTCCCTCTTTTTATGGTAAAATAATCCTTGAAAGAGGGATATTTATATGAAATTGCATAATTCTTATACAAACAAGACGGAAGAATTTGTTCCTATTGACGGGAACAAGGTTAAAATGTATGTGTGCGGGCCTACAGTTTATGATTTTGCGCATCTGGGGCATGCAAGATGCTATATAACCTGGGATGTTTTATACAGATACTTAAAATTTAAGGGTTATGATGTTAAATATTGCCGTAACGTAACGGATGTTGACGATAAAATTCTCAAAAAAGCGGAAAAAGAAGGTAAAACACCGGAAGAAGTTTCACAGTACTGGTATAAACAGTTTGAAAATTCAATGAAGGCTCTAAATACCTTAAAGCCTGACATTGAACCGTTTGCGACAAAAACTTTAGGTGAAATGATAGGAATGGTAAAGGATTTAATCAATAAAGGCTTTGCCTATGAAGCGGACGGAGATGTCTATTTCAGGGTAAAAAAATTCCCGCAGTACGGCGCGCTCTCAAAACAACCGATTGACCAGCTTGAAAGCGGTGCAAGAATTGAGGTTGGCGAACACAAAGAAGATCCGCTTGATTTTGCACTATGGAAAAAGGATGAAAAATTCGGCTATAAATCCCCCTGGGGTGTAGGGCGTCCAGGGTGGCACATTGAATGTTCAGCGATGAGCAGAAAATATTTAGGTAAAACAATCGATATCCATGCAGGCGGAGCAGATTTGATTTTCCCTCATCATGAAAACGAGATTGCACAATCAGAATGCGCAAACGGCTGTAAATTCGTAAATTACTGGCTTCATAACGGTTTTGTAACCATTAATAAGGAAAAAATGTCTAAATCTTTAGGCAATTTCTTAACTATTGATGAACTTTTGAAAAAATACGATTCCAATACAATAAGATTTTTCATTCTGACAAACCACTACAGAATGCCTGTTGAATTTTCGGATGAAGCATTGTCATCCGCACAGGCAGGTGTTAAGAGAATGCTTAACGCTAAGCATACAAAAGTCAATGAAGACTTGGATATCACAGGAACAGATGAATATAAAGCATTTGTGAATGCCATGGATGATGACTTGAATACATCAAAGGCTTTAGCAGTATTGTTTGAACTTACAAATAAAGCAAATAAAGACGAAAAAGATGCATTTACAATTCTCTATAAATTAGCTTCCACACTCGGCTTTACCTTTGAAAAATCAACTCTTTCAGAAGATGAATTGAAAAATGCAGTTAAACAGGTATCAGAAAAACTCGGCAAAGACTTTAATTCAATGGAAGAATTAATAGCTTACAGAAAAGAAGCCAGAGACGCAAAAAACTGGGACATTTCAGATAAAATCAGAAATGCGCTTGATGAAGTTAATATTGTCCTGAAAGATTCCAAAGAAGGCACAACGTGGGAAGTTAAGTAAAATTGTTACCATGGATAGCCTTTGCCAATTTTAAATCCATCCTGTATTATAACGTTAATACAGCTAAATCCAGCATATTTAGCTTTTTTATTGCAGTTGTACCATCTGCCCTGTGATAAATAATATTCTCTGGATTGATTAAAAGCATTCTTATAAGTTACAATACCGTCTTTTCCTATTTTAAATTCGAAAATATCCCTTCCAACCCTATTTGGACCGCTGAAACCATTTGTGTCCATTACAGCTGCAATTAGATTTCCCCCTTCAGGACTTGCAGTCTGTGCATTTAAATATATACAGGTACCGTTTCCGAGTACAAGGTATTGTGAAATATTATTTGTAGAATTCGCCAGTTCTTCTCCGTTTAAATAATATATTTTTTTGGGGAAACATCCGCCATTTCTGTCAAATCCGCAATTTTTCATAATCTTTGTATTGGGAATTAAAAACTCTTTTACAAAATTTTCCGCAATAACTCCTCTATCAACAGATGCATCCCAGTCATAAAAAGTTTCATTGTCTATTAATCCTATTTTATTTATTTGTTCAAATAATGAAAAATTTTGCTGGATTTTTTTTACAGTAGTTTCTTTTATATGGTTTTGAACTATAACAGGTAACGTTAAGGCAACTACAACACCAATTATTCCAAGTGTTATTAAAACTTCTGCTAATGTGAAAGCTTTTTTCATTTTTCTACCCTTTACAATAACTTTTTCAATAAAATTTAATACAATACATAGATAATTATATCTATTAAGCCTAATTTGTCAATTATATTATATGCGTAACATTATTAATTACTTATAGAATTTATTATTGAATAGGGATATATGGAAAATATTAAAAGCCTACTTGGAAAAAGAATTAAAGAATTACGCAGAGAACGTAATTTGTCGCAGGAAAAACTTGCAGAAAATATCGGAATTGATCCAAACAATTTAAGTAGAATAGAAAACGGGAAAAATTATCCTTCTGCAGAAACAATTGTAAAAATTGCCAATGCATTTAATATAGAGGTTTATAAATTATATTTATTCAATCACCAAAAGTCTTACGAAAAAATTAAAGCTGATATTATAAATTCACTTAATGATGAAAAATTCGGCAGACAGCTTTACAAATTTTATATGTTAATAAAAGAATAGAGTATAAAAAAGTAAATTTTTTTTAACAAACAGGCAAAAAATATTTTGACGTAATTTATAGAGAGTATGGTAGATATAAATATTTCAACAAATACGACAATACCGGTTATGCCTGCTGCAAAAGGTAAAACTTCTGACGGCAGAATTATATATGAAACAAAAGACACTGTAACGGGTAAAGTAACTAAATTTTCAATTCCGGAAGAAAATCAGGACAAATTTGAAAAAGTAGTTCAGGAAGTTCAGAAAAAATACGGGAAATATAACACAAACCCCGAAAAAAAATTCGCACATGATGCACATCTGGCAACGCTCGGCGGGGCCATTGCAGGCGGAGCTTTAACAGCTTCACTTATAAAAACAAAATCAAAAACAGGCAGATTTTTTAAAACTATCGGCGGTGCGTTAGGCGGTGTGGCCGCTGCAGGCATTGCTCTGGCAGGTGCTATATTATATCCGATGTTAAAATATACTAAAGAATTAAAAAATTTAGGATATAAACCGTTGGATGAATCAGCAGCTGAAATTAAACCTGAAATAAAAGAACCTGAAACAGAAAAACAATAATGCTTACCTTTTTTGCAGGTTTGTCATATAATAATTGTATGAAAAAATTATTGTCTTCAATTTCAATTTTGAGCTTTATATTGCTTTGTACACCGTCTCAGGCGCAGATTGTCCCCCAGATTCCGCAGTCAACTCTTGAGGCTGCACGCGAAGCATCCGTTACCGGAGATAATGTTCCTTCATCAGAGGTTATCAGAGTCGGCATAGGAACACAAAATTTCGGCACTTACCAGTACAAAGAAATAACGATCTTCGGCACAGGCGATACACAGATTTACGATAACAGAATACTTATAGGCAATTATGCGCCTGATAAAGAAATAAAAATTTCTTATACAAACGGGAAATTTAATATTTATACGGAAGGTAATATGTTCCCTGACAGAGTTGACGGACCTGTTGAAATAACAAGTAATTTCGGACTGTTAGGTGTTTCAGGATTAAAAAGGGCAGGCAAGCAGGCTCTTTATCACGGGGCATTTGAACTTACACCCAACAGCAACGGAACATTCAATCTTGTTAATATGATAGAGGTTGAAGATTATCTGAAAGGCGTTGTCCCGAACGAAATGCCGGTGCATTTCGGGCTTGAAGCCCTCAAAGCGCAGAGTGTTGCCGCAAGGAATTACGCTCTTTCTCCGCGTATTAAATCATCACCGAATTACGATCTTGTAGACAGTGTCGCAAGTCAGGTTTACTTTGGCGCAAATACCGAAAAACCGCTTTCCAATCAAGCAGTTGAAGAAACTGAAGGAATTGTTGCAATATATGACTGGGATTTAATTCTTGCCCAGTACTCATCAACCGCAGGAGGATATACGGAAAGTTTTTCAAACGCATTTTCAGACCCTAAGACAAAAGAATTTCCGTCTGATGACAAACCTTATCTGCATGCGCGTCCCGATATAATAGGACAGGCACCGTTGAATAAGGAAGAAGATGCACAAAACTACTACAAATCCAAACCTGATGCGTACGATATCCGCTCACCTTATTTCAGATGGGAACGGGAATGGACAGCAGACGAGCTTAAAAATGCGCTTGAAACTACACTTGTTTCACAATCCGCAACGGGATTTGTGCATCCTGCGTTCAAAAAAGGCGACAAACTTGATGACCTTTTAGAATTAAACGTTGTAAAACGCGGAGATTCTGGCAAAATAATCGAAATGGAAATTATAACCCGCTCACAAAAATACAAAATCTTTAAGGAACTGGTTGTAAGACGTCTTTTAACTAAAGACGGCAAGGCTCTGCCGAGCGCAAATGTAGTATTTGACAATATTCAAGATGAATACGGAAACCTTATAACGATTCATGCTTACGGCGGGGGCTTCGGGCACGGAGTCGGTATGAGCCAGTACGGCGCAGGTTTTATGGGTTCTGAAATGCATATTCCTTATGACAAAATTCTCCAGCACTATTATACAGGGATAACTCTTTCTACAAAACCTGTTATTGTCTCAACAGATAACGGACAGCAAAGCATAACGCAGCATTTTTATGCAAAAGATAAAAAAGCAAAACTCATCATTGACAACAAATTCGGGGTAAATAATTTAACAGTAGAGATTAACGGAACCAAACAAAATTATGAATTACCCAAAGAAATGCTTGGTTTCAAAAGGTATTCGGAAATTGATATTTCCAAATACATAAAAAAAGGTCGTAATACAATTACATTTACATCTCCGGAATTTTTCGAAAGTTCGGCAAGGAAGGGTGTAAGATTATACGTAGAACTGGTAGAAAAAAATGACAACGGATACAGCTGGTAATAAAAATATTGAAAAAACAACAAGTGTTTTAAAAGCTGCGTGGATAATCGCTGTAGTTACAATAATAAGCAAACTTATAGGATTTATAAGAGATATTGTTATCGCAAACTATTACGGTGCAACTTTAGTTTCGGATGCTTATTACTATGCTTATCAAATTCCGTCTCTTTCTTTAATTTTACTGGGGGGTGTCGGCGGACCTTTTCACAGCGCAACTGTTGCGGTATTTTCAAAACTTATTCCTAATTTAAGAGAAAAACCTGCAGAAGATGTTAACAAATTATATTCAACATTTATGACAGCTACCACAATATTTTTCCTTATACTTTCTGTCATAATGTTTGTATTTCCGCGCCAGATAATGGGACTGATTATTTCAAACGGTTCCTCAGATATGATTAGTCTTGCGGCTGAACATTTAAAAATTATGACCCCGCTTTTGATTATCGGTGGAATTGTCGGAATTTACTACGGCATATTGATTATATATAAACAGTTTATGCTCCCGAATTTGTCGCCTATTATAATGAGTGCGGCAATTATAGGTGTAGTAACGGCTGTACCCGATGACAGCAAAGGATACGCTCTTGCGTGGGCAACAACAATAGGTGCTATATTACAGCTTGTTATACAGTATCCGAATGTGAGAAAACTCGGGTTTAAGTGGAGGCCTGATTTTCATTTTACAAATAATCCGAATTTCAAAGAAATAACCGAACTTTTATTCCCTGCTGTTTTGAGTTCAACTGTCGGACAAATCCATATTTATGTAGACATGTTTTTTACATCATCAATTTCAGAAGGTGCGTGGACTGCAATCGGTTATGCAAACAGAGTTTTTCAATTTCCTGTGGGGATTCTTGTTACAGCGTTTCTCGTTCCATTATTCCCGATCTTTTCAAGGCTTGTCGCGGAAAAAGATTTAGAGGGGATTAAAACATATTTCAATAAAGGTGTTGGTGTGCTGTTTTTTGCAGCAATTCCGATTATTATAGGAATATTGACTGTCGGAACAGATGCTGTCAGACTGGTTTTTGAGCGCGGAGCATTTGACGAAAATGCAACATTTATGGTAACCGAAGCACTATGGTTTTTGTCTGTTTCAATTCTGCCTTATGTTTTCAGAGATTCTATAACACGAGTTTATTACTCTTTCAATGATTCTAAAACCCCATTTGTTGTAGCTTTTTCCTCGATTGTATTAAAATATCTTCTGAACGTAATATTTATAAAACACATGGGAATGGGTATAGGCGGAATTACTCTGTCAACATCACTTGTAACTCTGTTCAATGCCTGTGTTTTAGGAGCTTTGATTTATAAAAAGGTAAGAATGGATTACAAATCTCTGTTTACAAACCTTTTAAAAATGTGTATTGCAGGGATTATAACAATTGCGGTATGTTTCGGCACTGCTGTGTGCTTTGACAAATTCATAGAACTGCCGAAGATGTTATTTGAAATAACCAAAATAACATCAGTAGGCATAATTTGTGTTGTAATTTACACAGGACTGAATCTTCTATTAAAAATGGAATACGCTGAAGAATTAAGCTCAAGATTGATTAATAAAATAAAAAATAAATAATTATTCCCTCTCCCCTTGTGGGAGAGGGCCGGGGTGAGGGGTAAACCATGATTATACAAAACACTGAAAAAATTAAAGAAGTACTTGAAAATGACGGAGTAATAGCTTATGTAACCGATACGGTCTGGGGACTTGGCTGCCTGCCGTCATCTGAAAAAGCCGTAAAAAAAATTTATGAAATAAAAAAACGCGAGGCGCAAAAACCTTTAATTTTAATGTCAAATGAGACATATAATCTTCTTGAATACGTAAAACCAATACCTAAAATCGGCTGCCGTTTGATAAAAAAATATTTTCCGGGTGCCTTAACCCTTGTGGTTGAAAAATCTGACAAAACACCATACTATATGACATCAAATATGGAAACAGTCGGGATAAGAGTGCCTGACAACGAGGTTTTCAAAGAAATCTGCGAAATTGCACCGGGTCATGTTCTTGCAACAACAAGTGCAAACCTTTCCCACCAGCCGTCTGCAAAAACTTATGAACAGGCTCAGGAAAATATGCAAGGACTTGCAGATTTAATAATTCCTGATTACGGTCATATATGCAAGGGGCTTGAATCAACTGTATGCGGAGTATTCACAGATGAACTGAAAATTTTCCGTCAGGGCGCAATAACAATTGAAATCTAAGTAAAATAACAACACTTGAAAAATTCTGAAAAATGCTTTATAATTAAAGAAAGGCAAAAATCAAGGAGTTTAAAATGGAAGATATGAAAGAGCTTAAAAGTGCCCCCCCCCCGCGAAGACCGCTTGGTTCAAGGATTTAAGGTTATTATATTCATTCTATAATATTAAACTTTACAAAAAGATAAAAATAGTTTATAATGATGTTATGCATCACATTATAAATCCTCAAAAATTTGCTTTTACCCTTGCAGAGGTTTTGATTACGCTCGGCATTATCGGAGTTGTTGCCGCACTTACAATCCCGACACTTATGGCAAATCAGAGAAAAAAAACTATAGAAGTTTCTCTTGCAAAATTTTACAGTACAATGAACCAAGCAATTAAGTTAGCTGAAAATGATTACGGAGAACTGACATACTGGGCGCCGGATTATAACTCGGAAAATTTCGGTGAATGGTGGGAAGAATATCTTTCAAAATACGTCAAAAATATTTACAAAAAAGAAGCACATGACAGATATTACGATGTTGCATTTAATGACGGGAGCGGTTTTAGAGCCTATTTAACAGATGATGGGTTAAGAAGTGCATGGATATTTTTCTGTCCTAAATTTAACAAATGTGTTGATGATTCCAACGGATGGGAAAAATATAACGGTATAAATGCATTTTTATTTGCGATATGCCCAAACGGGAAGTTTGTGTCTTCAGGTTACTGCTCAGGAATACCCTCATCCAGAGAAGGTTTAATAAATGGCTGTGCCAATTCGGATCCGCATAGCAGACATGCCTGCACAATGCTGATACAATATGACGGCTGGAAAATAAGCAAAGATTACCCGCAAAGAATTTAGACCAACTCAGATGCACGATAAGAACTTCTGACAAGCGGGCCTATCTGATAATGCTTTATGCCTGCTTTTTCAGCTAAAAGTTTCAATTTTTCATATTCATCAGGTGTATAGTATTTTGAAACCTCAAGATGAGCTTTTGAAGGCTGAATATACTGACCTATTGTTACAATATCACAGCCTGCGGATTTTAAATCAACAAGAGTTTCTTCTATATCTTCAAAAGTTTCGCCCAACCCTATCATCAAACCTGATTTTGTTATAATATTGCTGTTATCTTTCACATATTTTAAGACATCAAGCGAGCAATCGTAATTTCCCTGCGGACGTGCTGTTTTAAATATTTTTCTTACTGTTTCAATATTGTGATTAAAAACATCAGGATGAGCCTTAATTATTGTATCAAGAGAATTTTTACTCCCCTTAAAATCAGGAGTCAAAATTTCAATTTTTATATCAGGTGAAATTTTTCTGATTTCATAAATACAATTTACAAAATGCTCTGCCCCGCCGTCAGGTAGATCATCACGCGTAACAGATGTTATCACCGCATATTTAAGTCCGAGATCTTTAACAGCTTGTGCGATATGTAACGGTTCATTCCCGTCAAGCGGTTCCGGCTTTGAACAGGTAATATTGCAATAACGGCAGTTACGGGTGCAGTTATTTCCCATAATCAAAAAAGTTGCCGTATTTTTCGTATAACATTCATTTTTATTCGGGCATCGCGCGTTTTCGCAAACGGTATTAAGACATTTTGTCTTTAAAATTCTACGCACAGTACGAGTTTTATCTGTATCTATAATTGGTCGTTTTAAATAATCAGGTAACCTTTTCTGCATATTATTATCATAATACCAAAATTTAATATAACAAACCTTTATTAAAAATATATTTATTGTCTAGACATATTTACCCAAAAAAGTTATTATATAAATATGGACGCCAAAGAAATTTATAAATTAATTCTAGAAAAATTTTATGATCCATCTTTACAAAATTATATTGATGTAATTGATTTATGCACAAATAATATTAATAAAAATTACAACGATGTCAATGCTCATTATGTTAAATCAATGGCTCTTTTTGGAATAGCAACTCTTATTAATAAAGCAGATGAAATATATGCTTATAACCACAATGAAGAAGTTAAACATTCAAGTAATGGCGAATTAATGAGAAAAATTGAAGATAATTTTAAATTAGCGGATAATGCTGTCGAAGAATTTAATATAGCATATAATATAGATAATAAAATAATAGAAAAACATCCGTATCTAAAAGTGATTGTAAACTATAAATTAACGGGAGTAAGATATTTATTTTCCAGACCAATACCATCAAAAGATATCATGGATTTGATGTTTCAAAATAAAAAATGGTCTTTCATATCTGTTATTGGAATTTTATTCTTTTGCGCAACAATTCTTGCATTCATATTAGCAGGAGAATTATTTGGTGTAAAAGTTCTTCTAATAGGCATGTCTTTTGTAATAATGTTAATTTTTATTTACCCTGATGAAAACAAAAAAATACTAAATAAATACAAAGAATATATTTTAAAACAACAATAAATATACTTACAAAAATATTGATTTTCATGACTTATAACGTTATAATATAATTAAGGAAGTACAATCAGGAGAATTTGTATGAAAAATTTGATAACATTATTTTGTTTATTATGCTTTGCAGGATGCGCTTACGCAGAAGTTTACGAAGTTCCGGGTTCACAGGTAACAACAGAAGAAGAAGTTCAGGTTCAGCCGGATGAAAACGACAAAAAACAAACCGAAACAAAAGTTGAACGCAAAAGAATCTGGCGCCACAGAGACCTCAATCCGACAAACACATACTGGAATTTCGGCAAAGTTCCTTTCTGGACAGGCACTATTTAGCACGAGGCGACAGAGAGCGGAGTACATTTGCAAAGTGCTGAATGCACGAATGCAAATTAAGGAGGCTCGTTTAATATCACCGGGTAAGAAGCGCGAGGCAGTTGAACTACTTAAATAAGCATTCAAAAATTCCCTCGGAGTATGTCGGATGCGCGAAGCAGACACGTTTCAAATCTTCTATGCTTAAATTATTCTGCATAGCAATTGTAATTTGCTGGATTAAGGCTGATGCCTCCTTTGATACAATGTGCACGCCGATTACTTTTCCATCCTGCGACAGAATTTTTATAAATCCCTCGGTACAGTTATCACAGTGAGATTTACCTAAAGCAGAAATCAAAAGATTTGCTTTTTTGTATGTTCCTTCTGCCAGATCCTGTTCGCGTTTTCCGACCCACGCAATTTCAGGGCAGCCGTAAACTACCGAGGGCACAAGTTCTTCATCAAACTCAATTCCTGAAATCTCAGCCAAAGCCTGTTTTATAGCAAAATGTGCAAGCTGAATTTTACCGCACGCATCACCGATACATGTTACATTGTTTGAAATCTTTTGCGGCACACGTCCTGCGGCTAAAAGAACAAGTTCAGGTTCAAGCACATCACCTGACGCTAAATAAACTTTCTTATTTTCAATTTTTTCTACGCTGTTTGAAAGATAAGTTTTTATTTTCTTAGCTTTAAAAATACGCTCAACACGCTTTGAGACCTCAATGTCTGCAACAGGTAAAAGATGTTCAGCCATTTCAACAATAGTTACATCAACCTCAAAAGCTGAAAAAATCCTTGCCCACTCGATGCCTATCGCCCCTGAACCTATTATTACAATACTTTCAGGAAGTTTTTTTAAATTCAAAATATCATCAGAACTCAATACAAATTCATGGTCAAATCTTAAATTTTCAAAGTCTCTTGGCGCCGAACCGGTTGCCGTAATAACTTTTTCGCATTCATAAACTTCTCCGCCGGCTTGTACTAAATACTCCCCTCTACCTATGGGAGAGGGTTGAATTTCGGCTTGAGCCGCGCGAAAGTCAGAAATTCGGGAGAGGGTCGCCTCCGCATTAACTACAACCACTCCAGCATTTTTCAGGGCAAGTTCAAGAGAACGTCTTAATTTTTCAACAATTTTGTCCTTGCGTTCAACAACTTTTTCATAATCAACGGAAAGGTCAAAACATTTTATTCCCAAGTCGGAAGAACACTTCATCTCCTCGTAAAGTTCTGCCGAATGCAAAATTGCTTTTGTCGGAATACAGCCTTTATTAAGACAAACCCCGCCAATTTTATCTTTTTCAAAAAGGACAACTGACAACCCTTTTGCCCTTGCATGAAATGCTGCTGTATAACCTGCAGGCCCTGCGCCTATAATACCTAAGTCAAATTTCATAGAAAATCCCTCCACCGCTTACTCGATCCCCCTCCCTTTACAAGAGAGAGTACAATTTATCTTGTATAAACTCTGGGCAGTCTTACTTTCAAACGGCAGGTCAATTCGTAATTTATAGTACATAAAATTTTTGCCCAGTTGTCAATTGAATGCTTTTCATCTAATAACGTTATAATATCGCCGGGCTTTGCATCAACACCGGTTATATCAAACATCATTTGATCCATAGTAATATTGCCAACCTGAGGGACATCTTTTCCGTTCAAATTCCCTGAAATTTTGTTTGAAAGTCCGCGCGGAACTCCGTCAGCATAACCGAGCGGAACTGTTGCAATTTTTCTGTTGCCATGCGCGGTGAATGTATGTCCGTAACTTATCCCTTCGCCGTCATGAGCCTCATGAATATTAACAATACGTGCTTTCAAAGACATAACAGGCTTTAAGTCAGGTCTGCGAATATTGCCGTCTTCCGGCAAATCAGGATAAAGCCCGTAAATTCCAATGCCCGCCCTGTACATATTTGAATTCGGCACATCATAACACATAGCACCTGCTGTATTCAATATGTGAAGGAGCAGCCCTGTTGTATCAATTTGCGAAATTACGCTGTTCCATCTGTCAATTTGAATTTGAGTTTTTGCTCTGTTTTCGGCATTGGCAAGATGAGTGAAAACACCGCCGAATTCAAGATAATCAGCTTTTCTTACCTCATTTATAAAACCTGCTGCCACATCTGCTGCAACACCAATTCGGTTCATGCCTGTATCAAGTTTTACATGAACTTTAGGCTTTTTACCTGTTCTTTCAAAAGCTTGCTTGCACGCAGCCAAATGTTCTTTTGAAAAAATTGCAATTGTCAAATCAGCATTCACTGCACTTTCAACAGCCCAAACAGGAACCGCTCCCAGAACGAGAATATCACAATTTATCTTTGCCTGTCTTAAATCAACACCCTCATCAATTGAGGCAACGCCTAACATATCAGCCCCCGAAGCAAGAAGAGTAGGAGCAATCATAACAGACCCGTGTCCGTAAGCATCAGCTTTTACAACCGCCAAAAGTTTTTTGTCTTTCGGAGTATTTTTTCTGATTGAACGCATATTATATGCGATATTTTCAAGATTAATCTCAACCCAGCTGTCTCTGTGAATATTAATATTGGTTTGTCTAACATTTTTCATAATAACTTTAGTATATAACTAAATTATTATAGGAGCAATTATTTTACAACATAAAAAATGTTATCGTAATATTTCCTGCTCCTGTGGGAGGGATAAAAGGAGAGGGTTTTGTTATGCGGGAACTGTGCGTCCCCGCACCCCGCACTTAATTTCTTTCT
>ULJB01035711.1_pt1 | contig 51394 bp, 56 predicted proteins | sample 1950771 | NCBI WGS metagenome assembly ULJB01 (sample SAMEA4835461, study PRJEB28245) | human gut metagenome | biome: gut microbiome; material: fecal sample | place: Denmark | collected 2008
AAAAAGTTTGTAACCCATCCTAACCTTCCCTATTAAGGGAAGGGATAAGCACATTGACAATTAAATTAAACCCTCTCCCCAAGGGGCGAGGGGAGTTTATCATCTCCCTCCCTCGGGGGAGGGACGGGGAGAGGGTAGAAAAAGATAAATTTTTACGGAATTTCATACTAAAAATAAGCGTACACCGTGAAAACGGTACGCTTATACTTTCATTCCTTCTCCCGTCTTATAAGGCGGGAGTTTTTCTTTTCTTGCCCTATTGGCTTTATTATGCTATAATATTGCAGGAAACGGAGATTGTATGAATTTAGTTAATATATTTACAGATATTCCAATTATGATAGTAATTTTTACTTTCATATTTTCACTTATTTATTGTTCTAAGAATTATCTTTATGTTAATAAAAATTTAAAGATTTTTTTAGCTTTTATTTCAAATTTTAAGAAAACGGATTTGAATTTTCGATTTAAAGAAATTGATGAATGGATGTCTTACAATCCTTATGTTTCTGCTGCATGGATGGAGTTTAAAAATACGCTCGTTTTTTCTGAATCTATTGCTTTAAAAGGTAAAAATAATGATTTGACATATAAAGAAGTGTCTTCTACCGTTCAAAATATTCAAACAACGGTTGATCCTCTCTACTTCTTTAATGAGGAAACTCTGGTTACTTCAAAATTTAATAATAAATTTTTGCAGACAGTTCCCACAATTTTGACAGGTTTCGGCCCTCTATTCACATTTTTAAACATCGCAATAGCTTTCGGTAAAATTGATTTTTCTTCTCAAGAAAAAACAATTGCGTCTGTAGCGGGTTTGATGTCAAGCATGCAGACCGCTGCGCTTGTATCTGTTATTGCAGTTGGTTCTTCGCTGTTATTTTTATTTTTTGAGAGAATTACCTGCCAGGTTTTGTGCAAAATCCCTCTTTCTAAATGTGAAGATTTGATGGGAAGGCTTTTTGATAATATTTCTTCGGAAAAATTCCTGCTTGAACTTTTGAAAGAAACGAAAATTCAGAACAATTCAATATCAAATTTGATAACTGCTCTGCCACAGCAATTCAAAGTTGCTTTGAATTCCGGCATTGCAAGTAATCTCGTTCCGTATCTTGAAAATTTGATTTTCGGGATAAATCAGATGAACAAAAGTATGAAAGATGTTGCTAAAAGCGCTGCATCAAAAACAGATGATGTGGATGATTTGTTCTAGAGGATTGTGTAAATGGCTTTAAAAATGAGAAAAACTCAAACAGAGTCAGCTGATAATAATATATTCTGGACTACTATGGCGGATTTGCTACTTGGTCTGGCAATTATTTTTATGACTCTTTTTGTGCTTGCTATGACCGGTTTTACACAACAGAGTCTTGAACAGAAAAAACAGCAGATTGAAGTTAACAAAGAATTAATTGAAAATCTAAAAAAAGCTAATATAGAGGCTCAGGTTGATCCTATGACAGGTGATATTAAAATTTCTGATTTAGAGCTTTTTGAACTCAGCAGTTATAATCTTTCTCCTAAGGGCAAGGCTTATCTTGACAAACTTATTCCTATTTATATAAATACAATTTTTTCGAAAAAAGAACTGGTAGGCGAAATTGAAAATATAATTATTCAAGGGCATACTGACAGCCAGTCTTATGCCGGGATAAAAAATCCTGATGAGCAGTATATGAAAAATATGTCGCTGAGTCTTCAGAGAGCAAATTCAGTTGCAGATTATATGTTTCACACTGATTTTGATAAAAAATACAGCAGCCAGCTAAAAAAAATGCTTGTTGTTGAAGGAAAAAGTTTTTCCGAGCCGATTTTGGTTAACGGGAAAGAAGATTACAATAAAAGCAGACGCGTTGAGATGCGTTTGAAGGTTAAGAAACTTGATGTTACAGAGGTTTTAGTTCACGGGATTCAATACTTAAATGATAAATGAAGATTTAATACTTGAAACAATAAATATGATAAAGCTGTATAACCTTGATATCAGAACGGTTACACTGGCTTTGAGCTTGAGAGACTGCGTTGACAGCGATGTTGATGTTGTTTGTGAAAATATTTACAATAAAATTACGCGTTATGCCGGACATCTGGTAGAATATGCAAATGAATTTGAAAATGATTATTCGATTCCTATTGTAAATAAAAGAATATCTGTTACTCCAATTTCTCTGGTAGGTGAAGGATGCAAAAATCCTGATTATGTTAAGATTGCAAAAACGCTTGATAAAGCGGCGAAAGATGTCGGGGTTAATTTTATAGGTGGATTTTCTGCGCTTGTTGAAAAAGGAATGACAAAAGGTGATAAATTGCTTATAGAAAGTATTCCTCAGGCGCTCTCTCAGACTGAAAGACTGTGTTCTTCCGTTAATGTCGGATCTTCCAAAGCAGGGATTAATATGGATGCAGTTTTGAAAATGGCAGGAATTATTAAACAATCTGCAAAACTGACAAAAGACAGAGACGGAATAGGTGCTGCGAAGCTTGTTGTATTTTGTAATTCCCCAGGGGATAATCCTTTTATGGCCGGCGCATTTTGCGGGGTTGGCGAACCTGAATGTGCATTAAATGTTGGTGTTTCTGGCCCCGGCGTTGTAAGAGCAGCTGTTGAGGCTCTTGATAGAAACGCAGATCTTGGCGAACTTTCAAATAAAATAAAACAAATTGCTTACAAAATAACAACCACAGGGGAGCTTGTCGGAAGAAAACTTGCTTCAAAACTCGATATTCCTTTTGGCGTTATAGATCTGTCTCTTGCACCGACTCCTGCTGCGGGGGATAGTGTTGCGGGTATTTTTCAGGCTATGGGATTGGAGCATGCAGGTGCTCACGGTACTACCGCCGCTCTTGCAATGCTTAATGATGCGGTTAAAAAAGGCGGTATAATGGCAAGTTCTTATGTCGGCGGGTTATCAGGAGCTTTTATCCCTGTTTCTGAAGATGCAGGTATGATTGAAGCTGCATCAAAAGGCTATTTAAAGTTTGACAAACTCGAGGCTATGACATCTGTATGTTCTGTTGGACTTGATATGATTGCAATCCCGGGTGATACCCCTGTTGAGACTATTGCAGGAATTATTGCGGATGAAATGGCAATCGGAATGATTAACAAAAAGACAACTGCTGTTAGAATTATTCCGGTTTTGGGAAAGAATATAGGAGATGAAGTTATATATGGAGGATTGTTGGGCAAGGCGCCTATAATGCCTGTAAATTCTTTATCATCAGCAGGGTTTGTCTGCCGGGGCGGAAGAATTCCTGCTCCTGTTCACAGTTTAAATAATTAATTTTGAAAGATGAAATTTTGGAGTAAACAATGCCTGAGTCAATACGTGTATTTGAAAACAGTTTAAGAGACTACCTGTTAAATGTTCAGGCAGATTCATATAACACGCAGGTCAAAATACAGCATAAATATAATAATTTGAAAGTTTATATGGACCCCAAAAAGAATTCTACACCTCATTTTTGGGTTTCTGCTAATATTTCTGCCGTATGTTATCAGATAGATCCGCTCGAAAAACTGGACGGCAGTATGGGGTCTGATGAAAGATTTGTAATGATGTGGGCAGGCAGGACTAATATTAATGGTGAATTAAAGAAGCACTGGGTTTATCTTACGAAATCTAACGAAATTATTTCACAACAAGTCCGAAATGAGAAAAAAACAGAAGAAAACTTAGAAATTTCAAAAGCAGAATTGAAAGAAGCGGCAGAGGCTGTTACAGGCTCCGGGGTTAGACGCCACTTGAAAGCTTTTGAAGCAAGAATAAGGAAGAACAGATATGGCAAAAACTCTCAACGAACTCGCAGGAGAGCTTAAAGATACAATAATAGCTCTGCAGTCTGATCCTCATAACAAGGGAAACTTAAGAGTTGAAAGATATAACAATTTAAAACTTTCAATGGATACATCACAGAGCAGTCCGCAGGTTATTATAAATATTGCGATGTCAGAAGCAGTATTTAATTTAAAAACCGGCGAAAAATTAAACGGTGGTCTCGGGCCTGATGAAAGATATGTGTTAAGATGGTTCAACAAAACAAACACTCTTTCTGCGCTGAACGAATGCTGGAAGGAGCTTTCAAGAAAGAGCGGAAACTGATAGCTATTTTCTATTTTCAATCATAGCTTTGGAGCGGAGCTGTCGGTGATAGGTTATTGCAAATCTGTGCGCTTCATCTCTTATTCTCTGGAACAAGAAAAGCGCACTTGAATTCCGCGGAAGAATTACGGGTTTTGACTGTTTTGGCAGAAAAACTTCTTCATGTTTTTTTGCAAGGCTGACTACATCAATACCTGTTACACCGAGGCTTTCTATAATTTCCATAACGCTTGAAAGCTGGCCTTTACCTCCGTCAATTATCATTAAATCCGGTTTTTCCCATTTTTCTTCTCCGAGATGTGAAAGTCTTCTTGTCAAAACTTCTTTCATGGAAAGAAAGTCATCAGGCTTGCCTTCTGTAATTTTTACTTTAAATTTTCTGTATTCGGATTTTTTAGGAACTCCATTTATAAATGTTACCATAGAGGCAACAGTGTTTGTCCCCTGAATATGTGAGATATCGTAGCATTCCATACGGTATGGAAAATTTTTGAGGTGGAGTTTTTCTGCCAGATATGAACCTATTTCGTTAAAATCTTCTCTGATTTTGGACATTTTTGTAATTTTTGCATTTCCCAGAATGACTTTTGCATTTTTATCAGCCAGCATCTGCAGTTCTTTGCCCTGTGCTGATTTACCGTAGCTTATTTTTACTTTCTTTTTTGCAAGAATTTCAAGCCATTCTTCATATAGAGTTTTTTCTCCTACTGCTTCTAGTTCGTTTGAAACAATTCTGTCAGGGTATTCGAGTTTAAGGGTGCTGTAGTATTCTTTGAAAAATGTTGCAAAGAATTCTGTTCTGTCTTCTTCTTCAACTTCATAAACAAAATCTTTTTTATCAATAAGTCTGCCTTCGCGTATCATTAGAATTACTATTGCAAAAATTCCATCGTCTGTCATAAGTGATATTACATCTTCATTAAGTCTGGTATTTTCATATACTACTTTTTGTTTTTCCAGAGTTTTTGCAAGGTCATTATAACTGTCTCTTAGTTTTGCGGCTTTTTCAAACTGAAGTGAGTCAGAGTATTTTTGCATCTGTTTTTTAATTTGTTCCATTAATTCTGATTGTTTGCCTGACAAAAACAGTTCAGCCTGTTTTACAATTGCTTTATATTCTTCAGGAGTTACAAGATTCTGGCAAGGAGCCATGCAGCGTCCTATGTGGTAATAAAGGCAGGGACGGTCTTTAAATTTTGGAGATTTGCACTGTTTTAGCGGAAAAATTTTTTTCAAAAAATCAAGTGTTGCATGCATTGCTCTGATATCGGTATAAGGACCGTAATATCTTCCTTTTTCGGGGTTCATATTTTTTTTGCGGACAATTGCAATGCGCGGGAAGTCTTCATCAGTAATTAAAAAATACGGATATTTTTTGTCGTCTTTTAGAAGAACATTATATCTGGGTTTATACTTTTTTATTAAGTGGCTTTCTAGTATAAGGGCTTCAACTTCAGTATTTGTAATTATATATTCAAGTCTTTCAATTTGCGGAACAAGAACATTAACTTTAACACTGTCATGTTTCCTGTTAAAATAGCTCATTACACGGCGTTTCAAAATTTTTGCTTTGCCGACATAAATTACTTCACCGTCTTTGTTATAGTATATATAGCATCCCGGAAGCGATGGAAGAAGTTTTAATGTTTGTTTTAAATCATCATTCATAATTTTTATTATAGCATATATTCTTTATACCAAGATTGAAAAATATAATTGTGTAATTTATAATAAATTATTATGAAGGCTGGATTAAGAAAACTTATACTGTTGTTTGTATTTTTGTTATGCTTTTTGCAGTGTGCTGATGCTGAAAGTATACGCCCGCAGTGGAAAGACTTTTGCCCGAAAGGTCTGGAAAATGCAGAATACAAAGAAATTCAGTGGTTTTGGCCTGAGGGAACAAAATCCACTCAGGCGATATATAATTACTGGGCAGAGAGACGTTCAGAATTTGAAAAGAGTCTTGCCGAGTGTGATTCAATACAGGGCGGCTTGAACAACAGTTGTTATGAAGAATTGCGTGAACGCCAGATTTTTGTTACGGAACAGTACAATAAAGATATTCAGCAAAAACAGATAAGCAATCAGGTCTGGCGTGATATCCATGATAAAGGTTCAAGCCCTATTATGATCAATATTTTTATGAAATAATTCATTAGTTATTTAATTATACCTGCTACCTGATCTGTGATGTCATCTCCGCCGAAAAGTACGGTATTTTTCGGTAAAACCAGATTGTAATGCATTGAGCGTGCTTTTTCTACTACAGCTGTTTTAATTTTGCTGTCTATCGCTTTTAATTTTTCATTGTAAGATTCATCAAGCGCAAGTTTTTGTTTGTTAATTTCATTTCTGTATTTATCTTCAAGTTGAGCAATTTTTGCGGGATCTTTTTCTTTTGAGATTTCTGATTTTGCTTTTTCAATGGTTGATTGCATATTTTGCATTTGTTTTTGCTGATCAAGTTTTAAGGCTGTTATTTCTTTGGAATTTGCTACAATTTGCTGAATATCAACTACGGCAATTTTATATTCAGGTGCGGTGTTTGAAACTGCAATACTGTTAATTGAGTATCCGCATACAAAAGCTCCTATTACAATAAATGTTGCTAATATTTTTTTCTTCATATCTGTAAATCCTTTCTTTTCAATTATCAGAATATAATAATTAATAAAATTTTTAATTGGTTACTTGGATTAATTTCATGTTTTTTGTATTATTTGGTTATAAGATATTCCGTTTTCGGAAGTGAAAAAAAGGAGAGAAAATATGAAAAAATCAATTAACGATTTAGGCGATGTAAAAGGGAAACGCGCTCTTGTAAGAGTAGACGTTAACGTACCTTTAGACGAAAATCACAATGTAACAGATGACACAAGAATTCAGGCTATTGTTCCGACAATTAAAGCATTGAAAGAAAAAGGAGCTAAAATTATTCTTATGGCTCACCTGGGCAGACCTAAAGGTGAATGGAAAACAGAATTTACTCTTGAGCCTGTTGCAAAATATATGTCAAAAGTTTTGGGTGAAGATGTTTTATTTGTTAAATCACCTGTAGGTGAAGGTGCAGATAAAGAACTGGCAGATTTGAAAGACGGTCAGGTTGCTTTATTGGAAAATATTCGTTTCTACAAGGCTGAAGAAGCTAAAGATGATGACATGACTTTTGCTGAAGAACTTGCTAAATTAGGTGATTTTTATGTTAACGATGCATTTGGTGCAGCTCACAGAAAACATACATCTACTGCAAAAGTTGCTCATATTTTGAAACCGGCAGTTGCAGGTCTTTTGATGGAAAAAGAAATCAGATGCTTGTCTCAGGCTCTTGACAATCCGACAAGACCATTTACGGCAGTTGTTGGCGGTGCTAAAGTTTCTTCTAAAATCGGTGTTCTTGAAAATTTAATCGATAAAGTTGATAATCTGATTATCGGCGGCGGCATGGCTTATACATTTGTAAAAGCTAACGGCGGAAAAATCGGCAATTCAATCTGCGAAGATGACCAGATTGAAGTTGCAAAAGCTATTGAGAAAAAAGCTGCTGATAAAGGTGTTAAAATTGTTATGGCAACAGATGTACTTGCTGCAGACGATTTTTCAGGCAACGGTACAAACAAAGTTGTTCCGATTAATGAAATTCCTGACGGTTTTGAAGGCGTAGATGCAGGCCCTGAAAGCCAGAAAGCATTTGCAGAAGTAATCAAAAATTCTAAGACAATTTTGATGAACGGCCCTGTAGGAGCATTTGAAAATCCGAAATTTGCAGAAGGTACAAAAGCTGTGTTACAGGCAATTGTTGATGCAACTAAAAACGGTGCTGTTTCTGTAATCGGCGGCGGTGATTCTGTGTCAGCTGCTAAAAAATACTTTAAAGCGGAAGATTTTACTCACGTTTCAACAGGCGGCGGTGCTTCTCTTGAATTTATTGAAGGAAAAGTATTGCCGGGTGTTGCAGCACTTGATGATAAGTAAGCTGCAGCTTAATGTTTAAAAAAAGCCCGTTGTAAAGGCGGGCTTTTTTATTTTGTATTTTCTGACAGTGAAACTTTTTCAAGCCAATTAAGACAAATATTTAAGAAATTTTTCGGGTTATCAAGATATAAGTCTTCTGCATGAATCCCGTCAATTAGTTCAAACTGTTTTTCGCATACGGCTTCTTTATAAAGTTTTTCTGTATGCCAGAGGTGTACTGTAGGATCTTTCTTCCCTGCAATAAAAAGTACAGGTGCTTTTACATATTTTATAATCTCAACCGGCTTAATTTTAGGGTGCATCATAAGGTAAATAAATGACGGACGCACGGAACACCAGCGTCGCGGTTCGCATTTTTTTAAAGTCGGAAGCCAGGCTTCTTTTTTCCACATCTGGTTTTCAATTTTGTCAAAGTCAGCAGGTGCTGAAACTGCAATAATTTTATCAATATCGTTATACAGAGCACTGTGAATTAAAACAAGCGCCCCGCCGAGAGAAAAACCGGCAAGATAAATTTCCCCATATTGTTTTTTTGCGTAATCAACAACGGTTTTTAAATCAACAGGTTCTTTGCTTGTAAATGTATAAAATCCCGAGCTTTTGCCATGTCCTCTGCAATCAAAAGATATTACGTCATAATATCTTGAAAAATCTTCTGCAAGGTTTGAAAAAGCCTTGCTGTCTTTTGTCATAAACCAGCCATGAACTATTATTATAACCTTTTTATGTCCTGTTTTGTAATGATTTAATGCAAGTTTTATCCCGTCAGATGTCTTTAAAAAAATCTTTTCCATATAAATATAATATCATGTTTTGACTTTATCGTAAAAAACCTTAAATAAAATGTGTAGATTTCATACGAAAGTATGACGCAGGATAGCAGGTTTTAGTATATAGTTAAAATACCAGAGGGTAGAATTTGTGTTAAATGGTATATTTCAACGTCCATATTTGAATAAAGACGGGAGAAGTCTTGTTAAAAGGAAACAGGACGAAGAACAAAACGCGTCTTCTTCTGCTCAGCGTGAGGAGCGGACTGATGAAAATTCGAGAAGCAAAGGGCTTCAATATGTAGAGCAAAGAAAACCCTCTTATACTCCTGCATATCAACAGGTAAATAATAACGGCGAACAGGCTGACTGGCGTCAAATGCGTTCGCAGATTCAAAGCCAGGCTCAGGCAAGAAATCTTCGTTCTGTATCACAGGCTGCTGTACAAACGCAGGAAATTACCCCTTCCAAAACACTCTCAGGCAGAAGTACTGTTATTAATATTGCACAAATTCTTAAAGATTTCAGAAATACCGCATCTGCTATCGGCACCCCTGATGATTTAAAAGAAGAAGTAAACGGCTATCTTTCACTTATCGAATCGCAGGTTAAAAAAGATAACCCCAACACAAAGCTAATTAAATCTAATTTGAAAAATGCTTCCTCTATTCTTGACGGTTATATTTCAGAAACTCTTAATAAAGATTCCAAAGTTGTTGAAAATTGGGTAGATGCCCTGTTTTTACAGCAGATAGATTTTAAATATAACGAAAATGACATTAATCCTCAATTTCTGGTAAAATTTCCTGAGGGCAGCGTTCAAAAAGAAGAAAAAGCGGAAAATAAAACTTCTGTTCATGATACTGTAACAGAGCCTGTTCAGGCAGAAATAGAAACAGATGCAAAAGTTGTTTCTCTTATACCGCAGGATAAAGAACTAAAATCATTATTTATTCAGTCTAAAAAACTCGCTTATGCAAATCAGCCCGAAAAAGCAATAGAAACATTTCAAAAAGCCTTGCAAAGGGCAGATGAAGTCGGTGATATCGAAACAAAATCAAAAATTTACTATGAAGTCGGCAGAATTTATGATGACCATGACTATTATGCACAGGCCTTAACAAGCTACAATCAGTCTTTGCAAAATACAACCGATAACAATGTAAAAACAAAAGCACACTACTCAATGGCACAGATTTATGATGATGTAAACCAGATAGAACCCGCACTTGACCATTATTTTAATTCCATATCTTTTGCAGGTGAGGCAGAAAACCTTGCTGCTCAGTCAACTTCATTGACGAAAATGGGTAATATATTCACCGACATGTACGAAGATGAAGCTATGGAATATTATTCAATTGCTGATGAGCTGGCTTCTCAAACCGACAATTCAAAAGTAAAAGGCTTTGTTTCTTCAAGCATGGGTGATGCTTATGAGAAATTCGGCGATTCTCAGAAAGCTTTAAAATCTTATTCAAAAGCTGTAAAATATTATGCTGATGCAGAATCACCTTTAAAAACAGCACAGTATTATACAAAGGCTGCAGATATTATGGTAGAGCACAGCAATGTCTCAAAGGCACTCGGACTTCTGGAAAAAGCTCAAAATTATGCAAGGCAGACAGATGATGTTAATTTGATGACAGAGATAAATGATAAGCTTGATAGTTTATCTGCTTTAAATTTATAAATTTATCTTTGGGTATTTTTTGCATTTCTTGCAAACAAACCTTTTTTATCCGATAATATTAGCAGTGTTTAGGTAAGAAAGGAGAAATATTATGTGGGAAAAAGATATTAACATTAACGAAGTCAAAGAAATCCGCACAAGAACAACAGTTTATTTCGGCGTAGGAGCTATTAAAAAAATTGCCGATATCGCACGTATATTAAAAGACAAAGGCATTGATAAAGTTATCGTAATGTCAGGCCGAAATGCATATAAAGCAACAGGAGCATGGGATTACGTTGAAAAAGCCTTGAAAGATAACGGAATAGGCTACGTAAATTACGCGGAAGTAACGCCAAACCCGAATACGCATCATGTTAATGATGCTGCAAAACTTGCAAAAGATTTTGGTGCAAAAGCAGTTATTGCAATCGGCGGCGGGTCTCCGACAGATGCCGGAAAATCAGTTGCTATTCTTCTGGAATACCCTGAAAAAACTGCTGAAGAATTGTATGATTTTGAATTTACACCTGAAAAGGCAGCCCCGATTGTGTCTATTAATTTAACACACGGAACAGGCACCGAAACAAACAGGTTTGCTGTAGTAACAAATCTTGAAAAGAATTTCAAACCTGCAATTGCTTATGATTGTATTTATCCTGTGTTTGCAATCGATGATCCGCAGTTGATGACAAAATTGTCTCCAAAACAGACAAGATATGTTTCAATTGACGCTGTAAATCACGTAATTGAAGCTGCAACATCAAAAGTCGCTTCACCTTATTCAATTTCGCTTGCAAAACAGGTAATTGAGCTTGTCGCAAAATATCTGCCGAAAGCTATTGCAAATCCTGACGATTTAGAAGCCCGTTATTATCTTGCTTATGCAGCAATGATGGGCGGTGTAAGCTTTGATAACGGTTTGCTGCACTACACACATGCTCTTGAACACCCGTTGAGTGCTGTAAAACCTGAGCTTGCACATGGTCTGGGACTTGCAATTTTGTTGCCTGCTGTTATCAAAACGATTTACAAAGACAGACCGAATGTCCTTGCGGAAATTCTGGCTCCGATTGCTCCGGGCTTGACAGGTAATCCGTCAGAAGCTGATAAGGCTGCAAAAGAAGTTCAGGATTGGTTATTCTCTGTTGATGTAAAAGAAAAATTAACAGATGAAGGTTTCACTGAGGCGGATGTTGAAAAACTGACTGATCTTGTGTATTCAACTCCATCGCTCGGCGGTTTGATTGATATTGCACCGTCAGGTAACGGCAGAGATGTTGTTGAAAACATTTACAGAAATTCTGTTAAACCGTTGTAAGATGTTTTGAGAATTAAATTAAAGAAGCCTCTGTATTTAGCAGAGGCTTCTTTGTTATTATTTTTTTGATTGAGTTTTTATATAAGTATAAGTTCCTGCACCGACAGCAATTACTCCGTTTGCTATAATTGATGTTGTCAGCGGTTTTGTTTTGAGAAATTTTCCCGCAAAAGTTACAACTCTATCAAGTACCACACCGAAGCCAAACCATGCAGCGGTCGTTTTTAAACCGGCATTTACAGGATTGATTTTTACTGCAGGTTTAGATTTCAGACCTTCCATAGAACTGGGATCTTTTTTTGTATTGTATGTATTCGGGGTATTTGCTTTGAATGTTATTAGGGAAATCATTTTTTTCTTTCTAAAAAATTTTTCTGCATTTTTTATTATACTATAAGAAAAAATTTTGTTTTATAATAATTTCAATGAAAAAAGTAGAACTTTTAGCGCCTGCAAAGGATAAAAAGACAGCAATTGCAGCTATAAATTCAGGATGTGATGCCCTTTATATCGGAGCATCAAACTTTGGCGCACGCAAAAAAGTCCCGAATTCTCTTGAAGATATCAAAGAAATTGTTGATTATGCACACAGGTTTTATGTAAAAGTTCACGTAACCGTAAACACTATTTTAACGGATAATGAACTTGTTGAGGCGCGGGAATTAATTCAAAAACTTTACGATATTGGTGTTGATGCCATAATTGTTCAGGATATGGGAATTTTTAAGCTTGCAATAGACGGAAAACTCCCGCCGATTGTTCTTCATGCAAGCACCCAGTGCGATAATAGAACATTAGAGAAAGTGAAATTTTTTAAAGAACTTGGTGTTTCACGGGTAATTCTTGCAAGAGAATTGTCTGTTGAACAAATTAAAAATATTTGTAGTCCTCTCCCGGCAGAGGATGTGCGAAGGACAGGAGAGGGTGCGATTGAGATTGAAACATTTGTACACGGTGCACTATGTGTTTGTTATAGCGGACAGTGCTATTTGAGCTATTATATCGGCGGACGTTCCGCAAACAGGGGAGAATGTGCGCAGGCTTGCCGTAAAAAATATTCACTTGTTGATGATAAAGGAAACATAATTGCTAAAGACAAATACCTTTTGAGTATGAAAGATTTTAATGCATCAAAACATTTGAAAGAGTTGATTGATGCAGGTGTTAAATCTTTCAAAATTGAAGGAAGGCTTAAAGATGAAAATTATGTAAAAAATGTTGTAGCTTATTATAGACGTGAGATTGACAAACTTGCTCAAAAAACATCATCAGGCAAGGTATTTTTAGATTTTGAACCTGATGTGAAGAAAAGTTTTAACAGAGGGTTTACGGATTATTTTTTACCCCTCACCCGTACTTCGGACACCCTCTCCCACACGGAGGGCAATCCGACGGGGCGAGGGCAGGATATATATAATTTTGACACTCCGAAATCTATAGGTGAAAAATTAGGTCGAATTACACGTGTAGGCAAAGATTATTTTGAACTTGATGCAGATGTTTCCAAACAGGACGGACTTTATTTTAACGGTTATGGTTGTCTTGTAAATAAAGTTGAGGGAAATAAAATTTACCCGAATAAAATGGATGGGATTGCGGTCGGAGTAGAAGTTTTTAGAAATTTTGACAGCCTATTTGAAAAACAGCTTGAAAATTCCAGAACAAAACGTCGTATTGGGGTTAAATTTATTTATTCTGACGGGATTTTGAAAGCCGTTGACGAGGATAAAAACTCTGTAAATATTGAGTTACAGGCAGACGAACCGCCTAAAAATCCAGAAAAAATGAAAGAAAATTTTATAAATCAGCTTAAAAAAACAGGTGAGAGCGATTTTTATGCAGAAGATATTGAAATTGCTGACTATGTGCCTTTTATGCCCGTTTCAAAGATTAATGAACTCCGCAGGAATATCCTTGATATGTTAATGACTGAACGTTTAAAAAATTACAAACGTGAAATTCAAAAACCTTTAAAATATACAAAATTTCCTCAGCACAAACTTGATTACAGAGCAAATATCCACAACGAGCAAGCAAAATCTTTTTATGAAAACTGCGGGTGCACTGTTTGCGAGATGGCTCTTGAAAGTAATCCCTCCACCGCTTTGCGGTTTCCCTCCATTTCCAAGGGAGGTATAGAGCTGATGCGGACTAAACACTGTCTGAAGTTCGCTTTTAATATGTGCAAATCACCTCAAAAACTTTATCTTATTGATGAGAAGGGGCAGAAATATTATTTAAAGTTTGATTGCAAAAATTGTGAAATGATAGTATTGTCATCTTGATAAGCTAAAATTTAAACAGTTTTTATGTTATAATCATTGCAATAGATAAGAGGACTTATATGAAAAACATTTTGGTAACAGGCGGAGCAGGTTTTATAGGGTCGCATTTATGCGACAAACTTCTAGAGCAGGGTAATCATATAATTTGTCTTGATAATTTTTTTACCGGTTCTAGAAAAAATATTGAGCATCTCTTAGATAACAAAGAATTTGAACTTATAAGGCATGATGTAATAGAACCTATAATTTTAGAAGTTGATCAGATTTATAACCTTGCCTGTCCTGCAAGTCCGGTGCATTATCAGCATAATGCCATAAAAACTATCAAAACAAATGTTCTGGGTGTAACAAATATGTTGGATCTGGCAGATGAGACTAAAGCAAGGATTTTACAGGCATCGACAAGTGAAGTTTACGGTGATCCTATAGTTCATCCGCAAAGAGAGGATTACTGGGGGAATGTTAATCCTATAGGCTTAAGAAGCTGTTATGATGAAGGCAAGCGTGTTGCAGAAGCTCTGATGATGGATTATCATAGACAGCATAATGTTGATATAAGAATTATCCGCATATTTAACACTTATGGCCCTAGAATGGCTCAAAATGACGGACGGGTTGTATCAAACTTTATAATTCAAGCTTTAAAAAATGATGATATTACAATTTACGGAGACGGTTCCCAAACCAGATCCTTCTGTTATGTTGATGATCTTGTGCGCGGCATGATTTCGTTAATGAATACAGAAGACTTTATGGGACCTGTTAATGTCGGCAATGACGGTGAGTATACAATTTTGGAACTTGCAAAAATGATTATAGAACTTTCCGGTTCAAAATCAAAAATAATATTTAAACCTTTACCTTCTGACGATCCAACCCAGCGCCGTCCTGATTTAACTCTTGCAAAAGAAAAATTAAATTATGCTCCTGTTGTTCATGTTAAAGACGGGTTGATTAAAACTATTGAATATTTTAAAACGGTTATATAGGAATTAATAAAAAAGAGCTTATATAAGCTCTTTTTTATTGGACTTATATTGTCTGTAACCGCATTTAACTAACGGCTACGCTCCCATGATTTCTATTTCGTTGCCGTCAGGATCTTTCAAAAATGCAATATACTGATTAACTTCTTTCATAAAATACGGTTCGTAAAGATATTTGTATCCGAATTTTTCCATTCTCTCCGTGAATTCTTTAATTGATCGTGTTTTGAATGCAATATGTCCGAAGGCGTTGCCGTTTTTATAGCCGTCTTTAGGCGTTTCTTTGTTGTAGGTAAGCTCAATTTGTGAATGACCGTCTTCATCGCCCAGATAATAAAGGGTGCTGTCATCAAGCTGAATTTCGCCGTTTCTTGTGAGATTGAGCAGTTCTGTGTAGAATTTCATAGATTCATCAATGTTTTTTACTCTAATCATTACGTGTGCAAATTTCATTTTCTTTATCCTCCTTGCAAATCAATCTCGTTATTTATAATTTAAGCTTAATCTACATGAGATATTACACCTTTAGAGGTATTTTTGTCAATTTCTATAACATGTCTTATTATTGTGTGAGACATCAAAAGCAGGTAGGGATTAATTTCATTTGTATTGCTCATATTAATTTTTGCCTGGGGTTTTTCCTGTGCTTCGTTAACGGTTGTTTGTGCTGAAGTTTCAAAAGATACAACGGATTCCATTGAATAATGTTTTTCATCTCCTTCTATACGCATCAAAAGTTCGTCTTTAGGAAATTCTTTTACGCATTCTATATTTACATGGACTGAATTTGAGCTTTCAAGAATCAGTGTTGCTGTTACTGTTCCGTAATTCAAGGTTGTTATTGTTATTACAAGAATGCTGTCAGAACCGTCGGAATTTTCACCTGCTTCTATCTCCAGATCAAAACCTACACCCTCCTGAAGCGGAAGCCAGGGAAGATATAAAAGCATTAGAAGTTTCATTGTTTGTGCGGAATCGTTTTGGGACGCTGCCGCAATGCTTGCATTTATAAGTTTAGCAGTATCTTTCATCTGGCTTAAGTCGGTAAGCCCGAGTTTAGCGGAATTTGCCATTGATGTTATAAGTTTTGCTATAGCCTCTTTTCCGTTTGCCTGTATCATTGATGCAACTTCGGAAAGATTTATCAACCCGTTTGAAGAAATTGTGAGGTTTCTTATTGAGTTTTGCAGCTGGTTTAATATTGCTTTGTTGCCTGTCAGGAGCATATTTTGAGCCTCGGTAAGCGACATGCCCTGTAATTGTGCAAGAATTTGAGCCTGTGTCTGTGATAGAGAATTTTTTTGCATTGCTATTTGCCTTGCAAACTGTTGGTTAAATTGGGCAAGGGTAATATTTTTTTGCAGAATGTATAAGAGTTCATTCAAATTTTTGGGCAGGTTCATCATTTCTTTAACATAAACGGACTGGTCTATCCCTGTCATGTTTGCTGTTTGTGTTGTATAAGCTGCACTCTGAGCAGCACCGGATGCAGGTGCTGCCGGTTGCGGCGCGGGGGGAAAGGAACTTTGAGCAGGCTTATTTGAGGCGGCTTGTCTTTTAGTGTTTACTGCCTGATAGTTTACAAATTTTGAAATTAAATACCCCAAATTCAAATCTGCCATAGCTTTAATTATAATGATTTTTTTTTCTTTGTCCAGCAGGTAATTTATTTATAAATCCCAAATCAGTTCTAAGATTTTTGTACTTGTTAAAAGCCGTTTAATACACAACGAGATAGTGAAAAAAGTTAAATAAACCTCAAATACTAATCTTTTACAGGAAGATATGCCTGAGGATAATTGTAATCTTCTTTAAATCCGAGATGTCTGTACATTTTCAGCGCCTGAAAATTATTTGTTTCGGTTGTTGTATTAACTTCCGTAATCGGGCGTTCGCCGTTGTCTGCCAAGCGGATAAGAGATTCAACCGATTTTTTCAGCATATGTTTTGACAAACCCTTGCCCTGATGTTCTTTTCTTATTGCAACTATCGGGATATTTGCAATTCTTCCGCCTGTAAGATTCATGAAACAAAATCCCACGGGTATATTGTTATAAAGCATTACGGTTGTTGCTTCCGGCAGAAATTCTGCATAGATATTTTTAACAATTTTTGTAATAATATCGCGGGTGCCGTCTAATGTTTTAAATCTGGGATCAAACAGGGCATCGGCAGAAGTTTCAAAACCTTCCTGAACAACTTCCACAGCATCTTCAAAATATTTGTCCTGCCAGTCAACAAGGCGGTATTCGCTGTCAAGCTGTGATAATTGTGTGATTTTCAATATATCACGTGAGTTTGTCCCTGACATCATAAATCTCAATACTGCAATTCCTACAAATTTGAAACCGTAGCGGGCAATGTCGGCTATAAGATTTTTTTGTTCGCCGAGCATCGGATAACATACAACTTTATCATATCTTTCGGATTTTGTAAGCTCAAGGAATTTTTTAATTAAGTACATTCCGCGTTCAATCATATTTTCCATTTTGAAGGAGTGGATTATATTTAACTCAATAGCCTCTGATATCGCAGTTGTATAAACAAGGAATGCGACAGGAATTGAGCTTTCAAATAGGACAACACATTCGATAAGTTTTTTTTCAACCGCATCAACAAAATCATCAAACCCTAAAGGTTCAAGTTCAAATTTGTATTCATCAACAGCTCTGTCTCTAAAGTCATTGTATACCGTTGCAAATCCTTTATAGTCATCTGCGGTTAATAATCTTGCTTCAAAGTTGTTGTTGTCCATTTCCTAATTCCTTATTGTTACAGCATGTGATGCATTTTTTCTTTTTTTGTTTCCATATATTTTTTGTTGAACTTATTAATATACGGGGGTATTTTAACTATATCATGAACAGTCAGCCCGTAACCCTTCAAACCGATGATTTTTTTCGGGTTATTTGTAATGAGTTTAAAATTATTAAAGCCTAAATCCCTTATAATTTGTGCACCCATGCCGTAATCTCTCAGGTCAGCTTTGAAGCCTAGAGAAATATTTGCCTCGACCGTGTCCTGTCCTTCTTCCTGAAGATGGTAAGCTTTAATTTTATTGATAATTCCTATTCCGCGGCCTTCATGCCCTTTCATATAAATCAGTGCGCCTTTCCCGTATTCGTTAATCATTTCCAGAGCGCTGTGGAGCTGATAATTGCAGTCGCATTTCAGGCTGTGGAAGATGTCGCCTGTCAGACATTCGCTGTGAACACGGATTAAGGGAACTTTATCAGAGCCGTCATCTTTCACTAACGCAACACTTTCCTGTCCCGTAATATGGTTTACGTAGCCGTAAATTTCAAATTCGCCGAATTGAGTCGGCAGATGCGCTTCTGCTTCGCGGGTTACAATTTTTTCCGATTTCAGGCGGTAGGCGATTAATTCTGCAACCGAGATAAATTTTATCCCGTGTTCCTGTGCAAAGTCATAGAGTTCATCACGTTTTGCCATGTGCCCGTCTTTGCCCATAATTTCGCACATCGGACCTGCGGGAATATGACCGCAGAGCCGTGCTAAATCAACAACGGCTTCTGTATGACCTGTACGCGTTAAAACGCCTCCCTTTCTTGCAACGCATGGAAACATGTGCCCCGGACGGCGAAGATCAGACGGCTGAGCATCAGGTGCAAGACAAACTTCAATTGTCTTTGCTCTGTCAAATGCCGAAATCCCTGTTGTTACTCCGTATTTTTCAGCTGCATCAATGCTTATGGTAAAAGCTGTTTTCATTGACTCGCTGTTTTGTTCTACCATTTGCGGCAGGTTCATTTTTTCTGCAATCTCAGGCGCAATTGCAAGACAGATAAGCCCTTTTGCATTCTCTGCCATAAATTTTATAATTTCAGGCGTAACCATTTGTCCCGAACAGATTAAATCGCCTTCGTTTTCTCTGTCTTCATCGTCTGCAACGATAATCATTTTTCCGTTTTTAAAATCTTCCAGAGCAGATTCTATGCTATCAAATTTAAAATTTTCCATTTTACATAAACCCGTTTTCTTTCAAAAAATCTTCTGTAATATTATTATTTTTCGTTGATAAAAATTTTTCAACATACCTGCCTAAAATATCTGTTTCAATATTCACCAAATCTCCGATTTTTAAATATTTTAGGTTGGTATTTTCTAATGTATGCGGGATAATTGCAACACTGAACGTATTATTTTGGTTTTTAGAAACAGTTAAGCTGACACCGTTTACTGTAATAGAACCTTTGTAGACAATGTATTTATCTAATTCTTTCGGCACTTCAAAGGTCATATCACCTAAGTATTTCCCTGTTCCGTCAATGTGTCCTTGTACAATATGACCGCCCATTCTGGTTTGTGGGAGTAGTGCTCTTTCAAGATTTACGCATTCACCTGTTTTAAAACCTTTTGTAATTTTCAAAGTTTCAGAACTTACATCAGCACTGAAAGAATTTGCATTCATTGCAACAACTGTCTGACAGCAGCCGTCAATTGCAACACTGTCGCCGATTTTTGTACCGTCAAGTATATTTTTACATTCAATGACAAGTTTTTTCCCGTCAAAGCTTTTTATAAATCCTGTTTCTTCCACAATCCCTGTAAACATAAGTTTATTGTAGCATAAAAATTATTCCATTGTATTTTTCAATAAATCTTCAACAGTGGTATTTAGAACTTTTGCTATTTTAAACAACGTTTTTAAACTTGCCACTTTTTCAGCCCGCTCTATGCATCCGATATAATTTCTTGCGGAATCTATATTAAATGCAAGTTGTTCTTGAGATAAATTAATATTTTTTCTGACCTTATTGATATTTTTGCCTAAGGTTTTCAAAAAATATTCAAATTCATCGGATGGTTGACACATACCACCTATTATGTTACATGTTATGTGTACTATCTACCACCTATGAGGTGTCTGAAAGGCAAGTTATGACAAATGAAGAAGAAAATCAATTTAAGCAGAAATTTGAAAGTATAAAAGAAAATATTAACAACATTGAAAGTCTTATCAACATGCTTCTTGTTGCACTGGATAATGATTTTGAACCGCCTAAAATTGCAGATGTTATTGATTATATTTTTATAATTAAGGACTATTTAAAAGAACATAAAGAATTACTAAATAATTTTATCAATGAATTAAATTTACCTGATGGCAAAGCTAAATTGCTGCTTTTAAGAACAACAAATTTCGAGAAAAAAGATTAGCATTATTTTAATAATATTGCCTTTTTTATTGATAAAATCTAAAATTATAAATGGGCAAGCCCTAATATCATATCCATACCTTTACGGCGCAAACTGTAAATTTGTTAAACCGAAAAAGGAGGGAGGTGATAAAAATGATTGTAAATACAGAAGAACTAGTAATAATCTTTTTGATACTACTAGTTCTAAAACAATCATAACAGGGGCTTTTAATGGGGCAAGCTGGAACTTGTCCCGCCCTTTTCTTTATTATAAATCATGTTTTTATAAATTTCAAGTGTTTTTGTGTATGATTGCAATAAAATATTTTCCTCATATAATATTAATGTAATTTGGCATTAAAAAAGGAGGCGCAGCCTCTGTTAAAGACTAAGTAACAGGATAATTTATAAAAAGGATAAAAAAGGAGAGTTACTATGACAAGAAAACCTATTATTGCAGGAAACTGGAAAATGAATTTGTGCCGTTCAGAAGCTAAAGAAGTTTTTGAAGGTGTTAAAAATTTTGTAAAAGATTACACAGCTGTTGAATTACCGACAATTGTTATTGCTCCGGTATTTACGTCAATTTCAGCAGTAGAAGCTGTAAAATGTGATTGCGGATGCGGCGGCAATAAAATTTCTATCGCAGGCCAGAACTGCCACTGGGAAAAATCAGGTGCTTACACAGGTGAAATCTCTGTTGAAATGTTGAAAGATGCAGGCTGCGATTATGTAATTATCGGCCACTCTGAAAGAAGACAATATTTCTCGGAAACAGATGAAATGATTAACAAAAAAGCTAAAGCAATTTTAGCAGGCGGGCTTATTCCTATCATCTGCTGCGGTGAAACTCTTGAACAAAGAGAAGCAGGTGTTACAGACAGCTGGATTGCAGGACAGATTAAAGCTGCATTAGACGGAATTTCATCAGAAGATGTTGCAAAATCAGTTATTGCTTATGAACCTATCTGGGCTATCGGTACAGGCAAAACCTGCGATGCTGATGAAGCTAACAGAGTTATTGCAATGATTAGAAGTGTGGTTAAAGAAGTTGCCGGAGCACAAGCTGCTGATTCTATTAGAATTCTTTACGGCGGATCTGTTAAACCTTCAACAATTGAAGAACAAATGTCTAAATCAGATATTGACGGCGCTTTAATCGGCGGAGCTTCATTAAAAGCTGACAGCTTAAATGAAATTATCGAAAAAACAATGAAACTTTCACTTGTTCATTAATTTTAATAAATGATAAGATATAAAAAACGGAACTGTCTTTAAAAGCAAAGCGGTTCCGTTTTTTACATAATATATGTTTTAGAAGATGTCCCTCTCCCACAAGGAGGGACGGAGATTATATTTCGTGCGCTTTTGCGCACCGTAAAGACTTATTCACTTCTGATAACATATATTATGTTATTAAATTGACAATATATAAGCTTTTAAGTTATAATTCATTATGCTTGTAAAAGTGAATAAAAGGAGTGTGAAAATGGCACAACAATTTAATGCGCAAAATATTAAAAAAAGAATTTCTGTATTAGTTTTTTTGAAAGGTTCAACAGCACCTTTAGTTCTTTATGTTGAAAAGCCCGAAGAACTTTATGCGGAATTACAGCAATCTATAAAAAGCACTTCTGCAGTTTTGATAGAAAAAGAAACTCTCGGGCCTTTGAAAAAGGTTTCCTTTATATCGAACCAGATTGCAGCTCTTGCAATTCAGGAAGAACAGTACGTAGGATAAATTTGTTATGACTTACAAAATTTCAATCGAAGAACTGGAAAGCTCTTCGTCAAAAGAAATTGGCTTTCATTTTGAGGATAAAATTGAAGGAATAAATTGCATCACCCCTATAACTTCCGATTTAAAAATAAAATCTCTCGGAGAATTTATAGAAATTACAGGAAATGTTAAGGGAATTGTAAAGCTTGAATGTGATTTATGCTTGAAAGAATTTGAATACAAAATTGATTTTGATATAGACGAAATGTTTGCGAAAAAAGCTCTGCTTGACGATTACGGGCAGGAACTTGAACTCAAAGAAGGACAGTTTGTAACAGATCTTGACGGCGCTGATGAAATTGATATTTATGACTTATTGTATCAATCTGTAATATTAAATTTACCAAATAAAAAAGTTTGTGGTATAAATTGTAATGGGAATAAATTTTTGAAAGAAGAAAATTTATCCGACCCGAGATTGGATGTATTTAAAAACATTAAGATTGACGGTAAAGAAGAAATATAAGTAGTATAAGAAAATAAAAAGGAAAAAAGAAAAATGGCAGTACCTAAGAAAAGAACAGGACACTCAGCACAAGGACACAGAAGAAGTAACTGGAAAGCAACAAAACCGGAAACTACAAAGTGCCCTAACTGCGGAGCAACAGTATTAACACACACAGTATGTACAGCTTGCGGAACATACAAAGGAAAACCTGTAAGCATTAAAGACAGAGTTGAAGATACTCCGGTTCAGGAAGAAAAGAAACCGGCTAAAAAATCAACCAGAAAAAAAGCTGAAAAAGCTGAAGAAACTAAGGTTGAAGAAGTTAAAGCAGAAGCAGTAGAAGAAACAAAAGAAGAAGTTGTTGAAACTGAAGAATAAGAATACTAAGGCGTTAAGTTACTAAGGCAATAAGTTCTTTACCATAAGTAATTTTGATGAAATAGCTTAAAGAAATATCTTATTGCCTTATAGCCTTAGAAACTTGGTATTTTTATAACGGAGAGGGATAAGATGACAAGAATAGCAATAGATGCAATGGGCGGTGATCACGCACCTCACGAAATTGTGGCTGGTGCTGTCTGGGCAGCAAAAGAATACGGTGTCGCAATTGAACTGGTAGGGAAACAGGATAGAATTGAGCAGGAGCTTGATAAGATTTCCCATGAAGGTTTTATGACAGATCATGGCAAAGGCGGAGCTGCCAAGTATCGGATGAAAATTGATACATCTAAACTAGATATAAAAATTACCCATGCCTCTGAGGTCATTGAAATGGGCGAGGCTCCCGGACAGGCTATTCGTAAAAAGAAAAAATCATCTATTGTTCTGGCAGTTGATGCTGTCGCTCAAGGAAGCTCTGATGCGGTTGTTGCAGCAGGATCTACCGGCGCTGCTATGGCGTCAAGCTTATTCGGTTTAGGAAGAATTCCCGGAATTGACAGACCTGCAATTGCCGTTACTCTGCCTACAATAAAGAAGCCTATTGTTGTTATAGACGGCGGTGCAAACAGCAATTGTACTCCTGAAATGCTTCACCAGTTTGCTATTATGGGCGCAACTTTTTCTAAAAACGTTCTTGGCATTGAACATCCGAGAGTCGGTGTTTTGAATATCGGGGAAGAAGCCGGCAAGGGAAATGAACTTGCACAGGCTACATATAAACTTCTTGAAGAACAACAGGACAAATTGAACTTTGTCGGAAATATTGAAGGCAAAGAAATTTTCCTGAGTGTCTGTGATGTTGTTGTATGCGATGGTTTTGTCGGCAACGTTGCTTTAAAAGTTACCGAAGGCACATCTCAGATGTTATTCAGAATGTTGAAACAGGAATTTAAGGCAGATTTGCTCGGCAAAGTTATTGGTTTGCTAGCAAAACCTTTTATGAAACGTATTTATACCAAAATTAACTATGAAGAATTCGGCGGTGCATTGCTTCTTGGTGTTAAAGGGATTACGGTAATTTCTCATGGCAGAAGCAAAGCTTACGCAATTAAAAATGCCGTCAGGGTTGCAAAATTTGCCGTTGAAACAGGTATAAACGAAAAAATAGCCAAGTTTTATGAGGAATAAAAATATATGACAGATAAATTAATTCCGTTGAGAATTGCGGGAGTAGGATACAGTTTACCCGAAACAGTTATTACAAACGATGATTTAACACAGTTATATGAAACGTCAGACGAATGGATTTATACCCGTACGGGGATTAAGGAAAGACGTGTTGTGTCAGGGGAACAAAATGCTATTGATTTAGGTTTGGAAGCTGCTGAAAAAGCTCTTGAAAAAGCTAAGATGAATCCTGAAGAAATTGATTTAATTCTTGCGGCATCTTCTGCGCCTCCTGATTTATATCCCGCTATTGCATGTCATATTCAAGCAAGACTTGGGATTACAAAAGCTATTCCTGCTTTTGATATTACTGCGGCATGCTCAGGGTTGATTTACGGCTTGAGCATTGCAAGAGCTTATATAGCATCAGGTATGTATAAAAATATTCTGCTTGTTGCAACAGATAACAACTCGCGTCTTGTCAACTGGGAAGACAGAAGCACTTCAATACTTTTCGGAGACGGAGCAGGTGCTATGGTTGTAACTCAGGCAGAAGATGGTATAGATGATATTATCGCAATCGATATTAAGGCTGACGGAAATTATGGAAATTTAATAGAACTTTCATTTGACGGAAAAAATTGCCCGCTTGTGGAGCAGTATGAAGAAAAACCAAAAGGTATAAGAATGAACGGACGCGGAGTTTATACATTTGTTGCAAAAGTTCTTCCGCATTACGTTGAAAATCTTATATCTGATGCAGGTTTGAAGCCTGAAGATATAGATTACCTGATTCCGCATCAGGCAAATATAAGAATTATTCAGGCTGTTCAGGAAAGACTGGGTTATCCTGATGAAAAAGTTGTTACAAATATCAAATATTACGGAAATACATCTGCCGCATCAATTCCTATTGCTCTTGCAGAAAGCGTTGAAAAAGGCAATGTAAAACTAGGAACAACAGCCGTTTTATGCGGATTTGGCGCAGGTATGACCTGGGGCGGAGCAATTATAAGACTAAGAGAAGGTATTTGTTAATGGGAATAGGCAGTATTAGAGGAATAAAAACAAGTATAACAAAGCTGCGCGGATTTAGAGATGTCCTGTATCATGGGGATCCTGTGCAAATAGCAAGAGCCAAACAACTTAAAAAGGATACGCTTTATTCTTGCAAGCCGTTAAAAGTTGATTGCGAGTTTTGTAAAGAGAAAATCGGCTTGTTAAATGATGATGTATTTACTAAGTCTTCTAAAAATTCAGATAAAAAGTAGTATGTGTGGCGGAAAAGTGTAAGTTTTCCGCTATATATTTACATTTTTCGTGTTTATTGTATAATTGAAACAGGAATTTAGAGAGGGATATGATTATGACAAAGAAAATTGCGTTTCTTTTTCCCGGTCAGGGTGCTCAATCTGTCGGTATGGGAAAAGATTTGTACGAAAGTTTTGAAAGTGCAAAAAATGTTTTTGACACTGCTGATAAAGTTTTAGGGAAAAGTATTACGACATTGTGTTTTGAAGGACCCGAAGATGCTTTAAAACAAACCGTTAATACTCAGCCCTGTATTGTTACAATGTCTGTTGCGGCTTTAGAAGCTTTGAAGTCTCAAATGGATATTAAACCTGATTATGTTGCAGGGCATTCATTAGGCGAATACTGTGCAATGTATGAAGCAGGTGTTATGTCTCTGGAAACAACTTTAAAAGCTATCCAAAAACGCGCTGATTTAATGAATGCTTCGGCTAATGGCGGTGCTATGGCAGCGGTTTTGAATGCTACTGAAGATCAATTGAAAGCAGGGCTTGCAGAAGGTTCTAAAGCCGGCTATGTTGATGTTGCAAACTACAATTCACCTGCTCAGGTTGTAATTACCGGGGATGAAAATGCCGTAAAAGCTGCATCTGATTATATGATAGCAAACGGTGTAAGGCGTGTTGTTCCTCTCGCGGTTTCAGGTGCTTTCCATTCAAAATTTATGGAAAACGCGGGGCATGAATTTGAAACATTTGTAAACTCGCTTGATTTAAACAATGCTTCAATTCCTGTTATTACAAACGTTGATGCTTCTGAAACGGCTGACAGTTCTGATTTTAGAGAAAAAATGCCTAAACAGATTTATTCGTCAGTTTACTGGACACAGACAATTCAGAAAATGGCATCTGATGGAGTTGAAATTTTTGTAGAAATCGGCCCCGGCAAAGTTTTAGCCGGTTTGAATAAAAAAATTGTACCTGATGCTAAAGTATTTAATATTTTTGATAAAGCATCACTGGATGCAACAATTACTTCTTTAAAAGAAGAATTAATGTGTGTATAAAATGTAGGCTGGGGTTTTGCCGCAGCAAAAATAAGGAGAAAGATTAATGACAGAAAGAAAAATTGCATTGATTACAGGCGGTTCGCGCGGTATTGGTCTTGCTTGCGCTAAAGAACTTGCAAAAGCAGGATGCGACATTATTATCAACGACATTTGCGAAGCTGAAAAAGCTCAGCCGGCTCTGGATGAAATTAAAGCATTCGGTGTAAATGCTTATTTCTATAGATTTGATGTTTCAAACGATGAAGAAGTTCAGGCTAACGTTGATAAAATGATTGCTGAACACGGAAAAATTGACGTTTTGTTAAACAATGCAGGTATTACAAAAGACGGTTTGTTTATCAGAATGGATATGGAACAATGGGAAAGAGTTATTAAAATTAACCTTACAAGCGCATATTGCGTAACCCATGCCGTTATTAAACACATGATGAAAGCACGTCAGGGCTCAATCATCAATATGTCAAGCGTTGTAGGATTACACGGGAACCCCGGTCAGGCAAACTATTCAGCTTCTAAAGCAGGTCTGGTAGGCTTAACTAAAACTCTTGCCAAAGAATTCGGCTCAAGAAATATCAGAGTTAACGCAGTATGCCCGGGCTTTATCCAGACAGCCATGACGGCAAATCTTCCAAATATCGAAGAATATATGAAGGCTATTCCGATGAAAAGACTGGGAACTCCGGAAGATATTGCAAAAACTGTTAAATATCTTGCACTCGATGCTGATTACGTTTCAGGTCAGGCAATCGAAGTTGCTGGCGCGCTAATTATTTAAAAGTCTTTAGGTGAATAGATTAATGAGTGAATAAGTCATTTCATAAAATAGTTACTGTGAATATTTTAGAATATTGCTTTTGTAAAGAACTTATTCACTTATTAACTTTTAGGCTTATTTACTTCAAAAAAGTAAAGATTTTTAACAAAATGATGAGAGGATTGTAAATTCCTTGCAAAAAAATCTTGCTCTAAGTATAATATTAGAGAACAAATAGTATAGTAATTTAATTATGAGGAAATTAGAAATGAGTACATTTGAAAAAGTTAAAAAAGTAGTTGTAGATCAATTAAGTGTAGATGAAGCTTTAGTTACTCCTGAAGCAAGCTTTACAGCTGACTTGGGTGCAGATTCTTTAGACACTGTTGAATTAGTAATGGCTTTTGAAGAAGAATTCGGATGTGAAATTCCTGATGAAGAAGCTGAAAAAATTCAAACAGTTCAAGATGCTGTTAACTATATTGATGCTCACAGCAAATAAATAACATCCGGCGTTAAATTTTTGACGCTGTTAAATAATTTTATGCGGGGGCGAAAATTTAATAATGATTTTCCCCTCGTATATTTATTAAAAGATAGTTTTAAAAAGGTAAAGAGATGACAAAAAGAAGAGTAGTTATCACAGGACTTGGAGCCGTAACTCCGTTTGGTGTAGGCGTTGACAAATTTTGGAATAGTCTTGTAGAAGGAAAAAGCGGAATCAGTACGTCTGAACTTATTGATATTTCAAAACATGTTGTTAAAATTTCAGGCGAGGTTAAGAATTTTAACCCCGAAGAATATCTGGATCCTAAAGAAGCTAAAAAAATGGACAGATACATCCAGTTTGCTATGATTGCTGCGGATGAAGCTGTTAAAGATGCAAAACTTGAAGAAGTTCATGATGTTGACCCTTATAAAATAGGAGTCATGGTCAGCTCTGCTGCCGGAGGTTTCAGAACTTTTGAAGAAAATCATGTGAGAATTCTTGAAAAAGGCCCTAATAAATGTTCACCTTTTACAATTCCCATGATGATTGTAAATATGGCATCAGGCAGAATTTCAATGAAATACGGCTTTAAAGGCTTGAATAAAGTTGTAGTGTCAGCCTGTGCAACAGGTACCCATACTATCGGAGATGCATTCCGTTCTATTCAATACGGTGATGCTGATATTGTTGTTGCCGGCGGATGCGAAGCAACGATTTGTGATGTTGGTATAGGAGCTTTCTCCAGCGCAAGAACACTTTCAAAGCGGAACGATGAACCGCAAAAAGCTTCACGCCCGTGGGATGTTGACAGAGACGGTTTTGTAATGTCTGAAGGTGCAGGTGTTCTTATTCTGGAAGAATACGAGCATGCCAAAAAACGCGGTGCAAAAATTTACGCTGAAGTTGTAGGCTATGGTCAGACTGCTGATGCTTATGACGTTGTTGCACCTGATCCTGAAGGCAAAGGTGCTACTCATTCTATGAAATTTGCACTGGAAGATGCAGGATTGAAACCGGCAGATGTTGATTATATCAATGCTCACGGTACAAGCACAGGATTAGGCGATATTGCTGAATCTAAAGCGATAGAAGGTTTGTTTGGAAGCAAGGATGAAAATAAAAATCTTCTTGTAAGCTCAACAAAATCTATGCACGGACATTTGCTCGGTGCAACAGGTGCTGTCGAATGTATCGCCTGTGTTAAAACAATAAAAGAACATCTTGTTCCGCCGACAATAAACCTTGACAATCAGGATGAAAAAGTCGGAAATCTTGATTATGTTCCGCATAAAGCAAGAAAAGCCGATATTCATGTCGCACTGTCAAATTCATTCGGTTTTGGCGGTCAGAATGCTTCTATCGTAATAAAAGAAGTTAAATAATAACGTAATAGACTATATAGTGATGTAAAGCTCCTTTTTTAAAAGGGGCTTTTTATTTTATTGCAAACTATGTTAAATATGATATAATTAAATTGTAAATTAATGAAAAGGAGAAAAATATGCAGAAATTGTTACGAAATATGAAGTCGGGGGGGGGGGGCATATTTAAGCTCCTTAGAAGGTTTTCTGCCTTGTAAAAAGAAAAATGTCTGTTATAATAGTGATATAGGGTATTACAATTATAAGGAATCGGAAGTGAAAAAATTTACAGGTTTTACACTGGCTGAAGTTTTAATAACACTCGGGATAATCGGAGTGGTTGCGGCTTTGACTTTGCCGTCTGTTATAAATAATTATAGAAAACAGGAATTAATAACCCGTTTGAAAAAATCTTACACCGTTATAAATCAATCTATTAAATTAGCCGAAGTTGATAACGGAGAATTTGAAAACTGGTACAGTGTTGACGAACTGGGCAGAACAGAATATGTAAATCGTTATATAAAAAAATACTTTAATATATTAAAAGAATGTGATACTTATCAATCCTGCGGTTACCCCAGAGCTAATTATAAAGCTTTAAACGGCAGTACTTACAGATATGGTACAGTCTGGAAGGATAACGGGATAACCTTTGCTGTTTCTGACGGTTCTATATATCAGTTCAGGACACGTGTGCAAACTGAAGATGCAGGTAATGAAGGAGTTTATGGAGCATTAGTATTTGTTGATATCAACGGCTCAAAGGAACCAAATATGCTCGGGAAGGATGTATTTATGTTTAAGCGCCAGAATGCCGTTATTCGTCCATTCGGGTCAGAATTATCATATAATGAAATAGATGCTAACTGTAAAAAAGACAAAACCGGAGAATATTGTGCAGCTAAAATCATGGCTGACGGTTGGGTGTTAAAAGACGATTACCCGTGGTAAATTATTTTTAATCAAAAACCTGTCAATACATACTTTTGTAGTGGAATAATTTCTTTTTCCAAATGTTATAGGTGATGATCTCAAAATTATTGATAAAATTTTTCTATATCAAACGTAAATTTGTCTATATCATCAAAAGAAAATATTTCTTTTAAATTGACTTTGAGTGCTCTTGAAATTTTAAAAAGTCCATTTACCGTAACATCTCTTTTTCCTGCTTCAATCATAGCGATATGCGAGCGCGAAATGGTGGATTCAAGAGAAAGGTTCTCTTGTGTCAGCCCTTTTTGAATGCGTAGTTTTCTAATATTCAAACCAAGTTCTTTTTTAAAATCCTTGCACATAAATATATTTTATGCTATGTTGCTGTTAGCGACTGTCGCTAAGAGCGACATAATATGGAGGATTTTTATGAGAAATGGTTTTACTCTGGCAGAGGTTTTAATAACACTCGGGATAATCGGAGTGGTTGCTGCGCTTACTTTGCCGTCTATAATTCAGAGTTATAAGGAGCAGGCCTTGATAAATCAAGCTAAAAAAAGCTATTCAAATTTTATGAATGTCCTCAACAGAATGATGGCAGAAAATGAATACGTTGATTATTCTCCAATTTTTTCTAAAGCCGGCAGAACTGCGGAAGATGTAATTAAAGATATTGCTGATTACTATAACGGTGCTATAGTTTGTACAGCTTCCGCCAAGGGTTGTGGGCGGCAATATTCCGTAAAATTAAAAAATGCTACAAATAATGGCTCCGGTTCTATTTCAAAAGAGAGTTTCGGTTTCCCGAGAATATTACTTGTTGACGGGAGTTCAATATATTTCAGGGATGTAAGACAGGCTTGTGAACCATGGACATATACAGTAAATGTGAAAGATGAAAACGGATTTAACACAGGTGAAACACAGACTATTACGGATACAAGATGTGCAACTGTGATATTAGATGTTAATGGAGAGAAAAAGGGACCTAATCAATATGGTGCCGATGTTCACCAAATTGTTGTTAAACAGCAGAAATTAGAACCTCTGGAAGGTAATTACGGTGCATTAAAGACAATTTTCTTAAAGAATAAATTAGAGTATGAGAAATATTCTGATAATAAAAAATTTGATTAATGCAATTTATTCTTCAATCAAAACCCTGTCAAGGCATGCTTTCGGGGAATATTGCCATTCACGGAATGTTATGCGTTTAACCTTAAATCCTGAACGTTCTATGATTGCCTGTTTTTTCATGTTTGAAATGTGCGATTTAATTTTGTCATCAAGTCCGTCAATTTCGAGTACAAACTTGTCATCAACAAGCAAATCAGCGCTAAGTCCTGCGATTTCTGCTCCTGCAACGACCTTGTGTCCGAGTTCTCTCATTTTTTCAGCAACTTCACGCTCAAGCGGATTTTTGTAGATATTTTCATCTATGTCGCCTGAAAGCATGGCCTGTTTGCGGTCTTGATAAAGCTGCATATATGATACATAATTTCTGAAATGACCTTCGGGAAGTTCTCTCGGGTTACGTGAGATAAAGTTTATAACTTTGTTACGCCCTCTAGTGATTGCAACATTAAAGAGGTTCGGCTTCTGTAAAAATATAAGACTCTGATTGTAGCTGTTATCTGCAACAGCCCATGAAATCAGCATAATATCGCGTTCATCTCCCTGAAATGTATGGGCAGTACCAATTTCTATCTGGTGTTTTTTTATCATATAATCTGAAAGTACTTTTGAAACAGAAACTTTCAATTGTTCCACCTGTGCTCTGAACGGCGAAATTATACCGACTGAGACAGGATTGTCGGGATTTTGTCTTTCATCTTCTATGATTATTTCATGTAATCTTTTAACCAGAGCTTCGATTTCAGGAAGATTTCTTGTCGCATCAAAGTCCACTTTGCCGTCAAGAACTTCGACAAGCTCCAGAACTTTTTCTTCCGGTTTGTCTTTTCTCATAACGCGAATTCTGTCATTGTAAAATTCATGGTTTGAAAAATTAATAATCGGCGGCAGACTTCTGAAATGCTCATCCAGCATAACGGAATTCATTGAGTAGTAATCTGCTAAATCAAACATGGAATTCGTTCTGAAACGCCACATTAACTGGTATTTATCGGGAATTCCATACTGGCTTAAGAAAGATTGTTCTTTTGCTTTTTCAAGGAATGATAAATGCGGAAGCTGTTTGTCATCGCCTACGATTACGGCGCGTTTTGCACGGAACAATATCGGGAAACAGCTTGCGATGTCGCATTGTGATGCTTCATCAATAATTGCAACATCAAACATCCCCGGTTTCAATGGCAGTGAATCTGATACTGCATAAGTTGTTACGCACCAGCAGGGGAAGGCTTCCAGAAGCGGTTTAAAATCTTCTTCTTCAAGAATATTGGTTTGCAGGCGTTTTCTGTTTGTTACAAGGGATTTTGCATGTACTTTTAATCTTCTGCGTTTGTTTTCATCACGCAAAAGACTTTTTAATGCTTCGCGCCGTTTGTTTTTCAAGATATTTGTTGCAAGAGTTTTTTGCTTGCGTTTCATTGTCCTGATTTGTTCTGAGAGCATGTGGAGGTTGCCTGTTTTTTGAATATCGGCTTCGATTTTTCTCAAAGACCATTCCATATTTGCAAAATCCAACTCTTGTTTTAATCTCCCTAGATTTTCATAAGTTACATCAAATTCTTTTAAATTCAGAATTTTCTTGAGCTGGCCAAGACTTGTAAAGTTGGCTATTTTTGAAATAAAGCCTGCTTTTTCCATATTGTGTTCAAGAACTTTTATAATCCCTGAGACTATATCGATTTCACCTTTTTTGAGGCTTTTTTTGATAAATTCTTTTTTACCGAGAAGTTTTTCCTGTTCTTCAACTTCCATTAACTTGTCGTGCCAGTCTTTTTCAAGTTTTATGATAGTTTCAGACCTTACTTCCATATTTTTGAGCATATCAAGGTGGTCTTTCATGTCTTTAACATCAACAAGCAGAATGTCTTCAACATCTTCATCCAGATCGCTGTTTTGCGAGAGCAGATTGTTTAATTCTTCACTCAACTGTCTCTGGTAATTCAAACGGCCTGCTCTGAGTGCCATGTGTGATGCCCCGAGCTCATTTAAACGCTCTGCAACAACATCAACAGCTTTATCCATACGGGAAGCTACAAGAACTGTTTTGCCGTTTGCAACAAGGTGCGCAACAAGGTTTACTATTGTCTGTGATTTACCTGTTCCCGGAGGCCCCTGAACGGCTACGAACTTACTGTTATCAATGTTTTTGATAACCTGAAGCTGGCTGTCGCTTAATGAAAGCGGAGTTATCGGATAAAAATCCGTAACTTTATTCATATCTTTAAGCGGAACTGATTTTTCCCTGCTCTGAGCGTATTCTTCATTAATTATGCTCAGCGCTGTTTCTCTATATATTCCTGACGGCTTTTCTGCAATCTGTGTTAATTCGTGAAGCACCCCTGCAGTTACTGACGGGCGTTTGGTCAAAATGATTGCACTCTGGTAAGTTACCGCAATTTTTTCCAGTTTAACTTTTTGTTTTTCCTGTTCTGTTTCTTCTTCAATAATTTCGTCTAAGTTTTCGCCGTCTATTTTTTCTTTATAAAAATCTTTTGCCTTTGTAATATTATCCTCTTCTTTATAATCTCCAAGGTTTTCGGCAATTTCGATTTCGGGAACAAGAGATTTTAATGTTGTCAGGAAGATATCGAGTTTTTCTTTTGTTATAGGAAGATCAGGCACAACATCAAGAATACCTTCAAGAAGCAGGTCGACTTCATCTTCATCATCGTTTTTCCGCATTAAAGCAGCAAGTGCACCTGTGTTGAGCGATAAAACTTCATCAAGCGGCAGACAGTTTATATTTACGCCGTTTCGCTCAAGTTTGCAGGGCATATATAATAGCGGGGTTAAAAATTCATTTTGTTTTTTTGATTTTGAGCTTTTGCCGACAAGAAAAAGATATCCGTAAATAAGGTATTTATCTTTCTGCCCTAGATCGCTCTGAATCATTAATTCTGTAAGCTTCGGGTCGCTTCCGTCAAGAGAGATATACTCAGCGCCTGTCGAAAACAACTGTTCATCACCTTTAAGAAAAATCCATTTGTTGTCTTTGTCCCCTTTCAAATTTCTGAAAGTTGAGCTTTTAACTTCTTCTCTTACACAGTCGTGAAGATACTGGCTTAATTTTTTTATAAAACTGTTGTTAAATGCTGAATTTATCGCGCGGGAAGCTTCCTGAAGCATATTGTCTCCTTATTACAGGAGGATTAGAAGGTAGGATGATAGGAAGGTAAGCTTGTATAGGTGCTGACGCACAAAATAATTTATTAAATATCTTACCCTCTTATCTTCTTACCCTCTTACCCTCATTTATTAACTTGTTAATAAATTCATTTTACGCTAAAATGCTTTACATGAACATCATCAATATAAAGGATAATTCAAACAAACTGTTTTTTATAGGCGGTGTCGTCAGAGATGAACTTCTCGGGCGTGAATCTTTTGATATTGATATAACCTGTGTGGGAAACGCAATAGAATATTGCTCAAAATTTGGCGAAGTTGTTCAGGTAAATCATGATTTCGGAACAGTCAGGGTGAAACTTTCACCCCTCATCCGCCCTTCGGGCACCTTCTCCCGCATTGGGGAGAAGGATGCGGTAGTTGTTGATTTTGCGTCAACACGTTCGGAAAGCTACCCGCGTAAAGGTCATCTCCCTGTTGTTGATAAAATAGGGTGTTCTTTAAGGGAAGATGTTATGCGCCGCGATTTTACAATAAATGCAATGGCAAAATCTGTTACAACAGGTGAAATTATTGATTATACAGGCGGACTTGAAGATCTGAAAAATAAAAAACTCCGTGTATTGCATGACAAAAGTTTTATTGACGATCCGACAAGAATTATAAGAGCGCTTAAATTCTCAGTACGTTTCCGTTTTGAACTGGATGAACATACAAGAAAACTACAGCAAGACTATCTTAATAATATTAATTACGATATGAGTTATAAAAGGGTTAAAAAAGAACTTATTGAAACTTTTGACCCTCACCCGAATTTCAGCCTTTCACCTTCGGATAACGGCGAAATTCTGCCCTCTCACAATGAGAGAGGGTACAGATACCAGCTTGCCTTTGAAAAATTTATTAATGAAAAAATTTATAAACTGGTAACTCCAAATGTAGTTGAATTGCCTTCTGTTAATATTGAAAAATTGATTAATAATTACAAACCTGAAAATATCTGGCTTGTTTTTGTCGGTGTTCTCGGTGATTTGTCCCGTCTGCCTCTCACAAAAATCGAACAAAAAATTCTTGATGATGTTCCCGAAAATGTTTTGAAAACCGATTTTGAACTATATAAAGCGTTTGAAAATGCGCGCCTTGAAACAGTTTTGCTTTACGGAATTTTAAAAGACGAGCAGGGTGCAAGGCATTACCTTGATGATTTGAGAAAAATAAAAATCTCAATAACAGGAAATGACCTGCAAAAACTCGGAATAAAGCCGTCTCCGAAATATCAGCAGATTTTTGATGAAATATTGAAACAAAAACTTAAAAATCCTAATATGACTAAAGAGGAAGAAATCGACCACTTGAAAAATTTGAAAATATAAGTTATAATAAACATATCGGGGCGGTAGCACTAACTACCGTAACCTGTTTAAGAAATCGAAGTGGCGCTTATCCTTTTGGATAGGTGCTACTTTTTATTATGAATATAATCAATATATTTGTTCATTTCTTTCTTTTTGTTGCGATGCAAAAAGAAAGAAATGGAACCAAAGAAAGAAAAACACGCTGACTGTTTAATCTGCACTAAATTCAACCTGAGCTGATGAACTCGCTATCTATTCGTCATTCCGAATTTATTTCGGGATCTTTTTACCGCTCAAACAGCATCCGCTCTGCCGCTGTTTCATTAAGTGCAGATTATTAATAAATTAAATCATTAACAGTTACCTTTAATGCTTCTGCAATTTTTATAACAGTTTCTAATTTTGGACAGACTTTTCTGTTCTCAATATAGCTGATTTGCTGCTGGTTAATACCAGTTAATTCAGATAATTTGTCTTGCGATATTCTAAGTTTTGTCCGTTGTACTCGAATATTATCGCTTATATTCTTTATTAAAATATCTCTTTCCATTAAAAAAATTATATATCATTTGCAAATTATTTTTTATGTGTTATAACAAATATATTATCATCTATAAATGATAAAAATTATAAAAGGAGATATTATGGAAAAAGAAAGATTACAGCAAATTATGATGGAATTTAGTATTGTGCACAGTTATACGGAAATTTTAAGGGATTGTTGTGAATTTAATGAGGATTGCAGACATATAGGTTTAATCTTACCGTTTCTCAATTATATATGTACCGAAAATAAAAGAATTTATAACGAACTTGATGAATTTGAAAGGCAATTATAAATCATCTACGTGTTTTACGGTATCTTTTATATACTTTTTAACAGCAGTTGTTATCAAAAGGTCCGGCTCTGACATTGCAAATTCATCAAGAACTATTATTCCGCGTTTTTTATTGCCGTTTTCTATGTATAAAAGCCCGAGCATTACTTTATTTAAAGCATTTTCTCCCTTACTGTATTCCTGTATTTTAGAATTGACAAGGCCGAGAGATTTGTAACATTTAGCTAAATCCTGATAGTATTGAAAATTCAGGCTGTATTGTTTAATAGCATCTTCATAAGGCTGACGTGCCATATTAGCGTATCCTATTGCCATATAGGCATCTCCGATATTGTTATAATATACGGATGTTGCCTGTGTGTTCGGGTTTAAGCTTATTGCTATTTTAAATTCCTGAATTGCGGCATAGTAAAGCCTTTCATTCATATAGCGAAGCCCCATGTTGTTATGAAGATAAGCATTTTTTGTCGCATCAATTACGTATACGTCAGGTTTTCTGTAGCCTGATGCTGTTATGCTTAATAGTAATAAAAACAGTATTAAATATTTTTTCATACTTATAAATTTAATTAAAATTTACATCAGGTCAATTTCAAGGCCTTCGTAAGCAAAAATAATATCATCATTTTTGTAGTGTTCTTTGATCGCATTTAATTTGTTGTCATCATAAGCAGGATCATAATGGAAGAATACTACTTTTTCTGCATGTGTCTGATGTTTTGCTTCAAGTGCCATATCAAATGTTGAATGTCCGTACCCCTGTTTAGGAGCATAAGCATCCATATAATCTTCCATTGTATACTGGGCGTCATGGATTAAAAGATTACAGCCGCGTGCAAAGTTTGCAAGTTTTTTATCTCCTCCAGGATAACTTTCTTTATCTGTTGCGTAAACAAGAACTTTGTCTTTGTAAGAGATTTTGTATATTATAACTCCTTCCTGCGGATGTGCGTAAGAGCGGTAGCAGGTAATTAAAACATCATCTCCCTCAACATGTGCATCATTTTCGTTTTCGATACGCTTAATAATCGGAGGTTCGCCGTGCCTCAGAATTATGCCTTCTGTTTCGTTCAAATCTTTTATGTTTAAATTTCCTGCGATATCACCCAAATCAAGCGGGAAAGATTTCCCGAATAAAAGTTCCGCAAGTTCATCCGACAAACTTTCATTATAGTTTACATTTCCGTAAACATTTATAATTGAGGAAGGAATATGAAGCGGACGGAAGAATGTAAAGCCCTGTATATGATCTTGATGAATATGCGAAATCAGAACTGTTGCGTTAACAGGTGTTCTCTCAGCCGAATTAATTCCGGAGGCGATATATTTTTCCATAAGCTCGCTGCCTATATTTATTAGCCCCGTACCCGCATCAAGAATTATTAAATGTCCGTTGACATTTACTTCTACGCATGAAGTATTGCCTCCGTATTCAAGAAAATCCTTATTTGCTATAGGATAACTTCCTCTTACACCTCTGAATTTTACTTTAAATTCTTCCATTTTTTTATCCTCATTTTTTAATTATAAAAGTTCCGTTCTGATCTTCCGGTTTTCCTGTATAAATGCTTGTGCCGAATACAAGTATTTTGGCGAGTTTTTGAATATTTTTAAGATTGGTTTCTTTGTTTTGAATATTAAAAACAGTCTTATTTCTGTAATTTGTAACCGTTACCATTCTGAAAGCGTTCGGGTAGGATACAAGAGCAGGACAGCTTACGTATAGGATATTTCCTTTTTGTGTAATTTTAGCTCCGTGATAATGTCCCTGAAAAACTCCTATCGGATTTTTGTATTTCCCGAGAATTGTCTCAACCTTATCAGCATCTAAAAGTCTGTGATTAGGACTGTTGTAAGGTTCAATTACCGGAATATGCATAAAAATTAAAACAGTATCATTTTTAGAATTTGCAAGTTCATTATCAAGCCATTTGAGCTGTTCATCTCCTATCCTGCCGTTGGCCGTAAGCTTTTCTCTTATTATCGAGTCTAAAACAATTACTTTGTAGCCTTTTTGCGGGACAAAAGAATAGTATGATTTTTCGAATTTGTAATTTTTATTGTAGTTGTTTACAAGATTCATGTAAACTTTAGGAGTTAAATACCCTCCTACCATTGTATCGTGGTTGCCGAAAGCAAAATACCACGGAGCATTTAATTTTTGTGTATGCGGTAAAAACGCACTTAATTCTTTTTCAAAAGGTTTGTCTATCAAATCTCCGGTGAACATTACAAATGAAACATCAGGTGTTGAATTGATTTGTTCTATAGCGTCATCAAGAAGTTCCGGAGATTCTGCTATCATTTTATAAGTTGTATTATTTTGTCCGGTATAATAATGAACATCGCTCAGCTGGGCAAATTTCAGACTTGAGGTTCCGCTGTAGCACTGAAGGCCGAAAAGCATTGCTCCCGCAAGAAGTATGGATATTGTCCAGTTTTTTATTCTTGTCATAATTGTTTCCTTTTTAGTATGTTTGGTTTGTTTATGATGTTTTTTTACAGTTTTTTTCATTGTTTATCCAGCATTGACTTTATTTCATTATATTTGTCATTAAGCTCTTTGTCCTCATTAGAGAGTATGATTGCTTTATCAATATTAAGCAGAGCAGAGGAGAGGCTGTTCAATGAATAATCGCATAAACCCAGATATTTGTAAACCTCTGAGGTTTGAATATTTTTTGAAAGAAGCTGGAATTTTTCTCTTGCTTCTTCATAATCACCTTTTGCATAAAGGATTTTGGCTTCTATGAGCAAATAAGAAATATTTTCTTCAATTTCCAGAGCCTGTTTAATGTCTTTTTCCGCTTCCGTAATATTGTTTAGATGTAAATTTGTCTCGGCCCGCACAGCGAAGGCAATGTCTGATTCTTTATTGTATGTGAGGTATTTGTTAATAGCATCAAGAGATTTTGTGTAATCTCTAATTTCTTTGTATGCAATTGCAAGCCCCAGATAGCTTTGTGAATAAGCAGGCTTTAGGGCAGATGCTTTCTGGTAATAAAATATTGCATTTTGAAAATCTCCTGTATCGCGGTAAAATTCCGCAAGTGAATACAAAGACCAAAAATCATTTTGTGCGTTTGCTAGAGTATCGATTTGTTTAGAACTGTTCCCCTGTTTTTTGAAATTCTGTGCTTCTTTTATATTTTTGTCTGTTGTTGTCAGGTATGATTTTGTAGCAGGGTTTGTAATACGTGTAAGTACAGCTTTTACATCCTGTATTTTACTGTTTTGAGGTTCAATCTGAAGAATTTTATCGATATACGTCATTGCTTCTTTGTATTGTCCGAAAACCGCATAACTTGAAGCTATATCAAAATAATCTTCTGTCATCTCATTTGCACCGACTGCCAGACAGGGAAATATTAAACACAGCAAAACAAATTTTTTCATAATTAGATTATAACATAATTTAATCCAAATAGAGGATTATGTTAAAGTTATAAGAATTTTTTACGTTATAATGAATATTATGGCTAAAAGTTTTTTTGTAAACCCGTTTGAAAAAAAAGAAAATAAAGATCCGATGGCGCCATCGTATATAAAGCCTGACGGAACTCAGGTTATAGAGCAGCAGACGGAGTTTGGACTGTCTGTTTATGAAAAATGTCCTGACGGTGCTTTAATTTTCAGAAGCTACAATAAACAAAACCGTCTTATCATGGATTATGCAAGAGACAGAAATTTTGAGGTTTGCCATCATTACGATGAATTCGGAAAGATAATTTATAAAAATGATTCTGTTTACGATGAACATAATGTCCTCGCAACAAAAGACGAGTATGATTATGACTATTACGACAACGGAGCGAAAAAATCCGAAATAATAACTTCATTCCCCGGTAATATTACAACCTATATGCAGTATGACGAAAACGGAAAAAGGATTGAGAAGATTGTTGAACGCGGTACCGTAAAAACATGGTATGACGAAAATGATAAACCTCTAAAACGTGAAATTGACCGCGGTTCGGGCGGCATTATAACAGAAGATTTAAGGGGAAAATAAATTTATATTTTCATTGCTTTTAAAATTTCACTCATATCGACAGGTGTCTTTTTGACGTCGGAATTTGAATATTTTATTGCATTATCGGGATCTTTTAAGCCGTTGCCGGTTAGTATGCAAACGATTTTTGTTCCTTCTTTAATTTTATCTTTAACTTTTATCAGGCCTGCGACTGATGCGGCGCTTGCGGGTTCAGCAAGTATGCCTTCCGTTGATGCTATCATTTTGTAAGCTTTTACTATTTCTTCATCGGTTACAAAATTTATCATGCCGTTGCTTTCATCTCTTGCGGCCTCTGCAAATTTCCAGCTTGCGGGATTTCCTATACGGATTGCCGTAGCAAGAGTTTCAGGATGCATAATTCTTTCTCCTTTAACAATTGCGGCGGCTCCTTCTGCTTCAAATCCCATCATTTTAGGTAAAGAAGAAATTTTTCCTGCTTCATACCATTGTTTGTAACCTTTCCAGTATGCTGTAATGTTGCCTGCATTTCCTACAGGTATAAAGTGATAGTCAGGTGCCTGCCCCAATGCATTGCAAATTTCAAATGCTCCTGTTTTCTGCCCCTCAATTCTATAAGGATTTACTGAATTTACAAGGGTAATCGGGTAGTTATCGGAAATTTTTCGAACCATTTCAAGAGCTTCGTCAAAATTCCCTTGTATTGCAATAATTTCTGCTCCGTACATCATTGCCTGCGAGAGTTTACCCAGTGCTATGTAGCCGTCAGGAATCAGTACAAACGTTCTCATCCCTGCTTTCGCCCCGTATGCAGCCGCAGAGGCCGATGTATTACCTGTTGAAGCACAGATTATGGCGTCTGAACCTGCTTCTTTTGCCTTAGATACTGCCATTGTCATACCGCGGTCTTTAAAACTCCCTGTCGGGTTGCAGCCTTCAAACTTTAAATAAATTTCAGCCTCTAAACCTATTTTTTTTGCAAGATTATCAGCCTTAATTAACGGTGTGTTGCCTTCATTAAGTGTGATAACAGGAGTTTTTTCCGTTACCGGCAAGTATTCTTTGAATGTGTTTATTAAACCCTTGTAATACATTATATTTTCCCCTTCTTTATTAAATCAATTTTAATATAAAAAATAAAAGAAGGCAATTTGTATTTTACCCTCACCCGAATTTCAACTTGAGCTGAGGCGAAATTTATAAATTCGGATGAGGTTTTTTTTATTATACCTGTACTCTTATAAGGCTGCTGACCTTATTGCCGTCAGCTTCAATCAATTTTATTGCATTTCGCATATTTTTTTCTTTTACAAGCTCGGTGATTACGGTAATATCTGCTGTATTGTCGTCAGAAACGCATCTCTGAACAATACTTGCAAGACTTATATCATTATCAGCGCAGATTGTCCCTATTTTCCCTATAACACCTTTGTTATTACGCGCGTTAATTGAGATATAATACTTGTTAATTGTATCTTCTATATTAACCATTTTGGCATCTTCGGAATGTCTGCATCTCATCATTGGCAGAATGTAATTCGATGTATTTAATTCCGCAGCTATTGCAAGGATATCCCCGACAACCGAGCTTGCTGTCGGAAATTCTCCCGCCCCCGGGCCTGAAAGTGTAATACTTCCGACAGGATGTCCGCTTAAAGATACTGCATTTGTTACGTAATCAATATGTGCAAGGGTTGATTTTTTAGAAACAAGCATAGGATGAACCCTTACATCGGCTTCGCCGTTATCGTTGAGGTGTGCGGAGGCTATAAGCTTAATTTTGTAGCCTAAATCATTTGCTGATTTCATATCTTCAGCGCGGATTCTTGTAATTCCTTCACGGTAAACGTTTTCAATTTTTATTCGTTTGTTAAAAGTAATTGAAGCAAGAGTTGCGATTTTGTAAGCAGCATCAAATCCTTCAACATCACCTGTAGGATCAGCTTCTGCGTACCCGAGTTTTTGCGCTTCTTTTAAAACATCCGCGTATTGTGCTCCTTCAACATCCATCTTAGTCAGAATATAATTTGTTGTTCCGTTTACGATAGCTTCAATGTGGTTAATTTTATTGCCTGCAAGAATTGTTTTAACAGGCATGATAATCGGAATACCGCCTGCAATTGCCGCTTCATAAAGAATTACTTTATTATATTTTTCTGCTATTGCAAAAATTTCTTCGCCGCGCTTGGCGAGAAGTTCTTTGTTCGCGGTAACAATATGTTTGCCGTTTTTCAGCGCTTCTGCAATCAGATCAAAAGCAGGTGAAAGTCCGCCTGCAAGTTCTGCAACTATATCAATATCAGGATTTTGAACGACTTCACAAGGATTATCCGTAAGCAGAGATCTGTTGAGCCCTTCAATATTGCGCGGTTTATTAATATTTTTAACCGCAATCTTTGCGATTTCTATATTATCAAAGTTTTTTAAAGTTTTAAATACGCCTGAACCGACTGTCCCAAGGCCTATAAGTCCGATTTTTATTTTCTTTTGCATAAAAAAATAATAACATAAATATTAGATTTTGGATATCAATAAAAAAACCGGAATTTAAACTCCGGCTCTTTCTATATTATTGATTCTTCTTACGGTTTTGTTTACTTCTCCGTTAGTGATATCAATTGTGAGTTCTTCAGGTCTTCCGGTTTTTCCGCGTCTTTGAATTATGGTGTGGACATCATCAGGAAAACTTTTTGTTGATGTCATTGATTTTGCCAATGTACTTTTGCTGTCTCTTTTTATAACATTGTAATTTGCCACATACCATTGAGTTGGAACAAAGCTGGTTTTTTTGTAGGTTAATTCTACAGTTTTTGCGTTTTTTGAAGGTATTTCTATAATTCTTGTTAACGTATTTCCGTTATCGGAAAATTTTTCAAGCACAAGATTTTGTGCCAGTCTCTGGGGTTTAAATCCTATTTTCATAACGTTCTCCTTTGTTAAATTGGGGTAACACGCTTATTGTAGTACGTGAAATTTATTTGTAAAGGACTTATATTAAACATTTATTGTGATTATATTAAATAATTTTATTTCTTTTTTATCTCTGTAATATTTTATTTTCAAATATGTCAGCCCGAAAAGTTTGAACTTTTTAATTTTGTGAATTATGCGGATATTGTTGTTACGTAAAAATCTAAGCATTTTTACTTTTGTATATCTTGAATCGTGTTTTTTCTTTTTAGATTTAGTTTTGACTATGGAATTAGGGTTTGTCCGGTAATTGTAGTAAACATCCGGTACAGTAACAATACCGTTCAAGTAAACAAGAGCCTGTGCCGTAAAATATCTGTCTTCATAATATGTATCAGGTTCAAAGTTTATATTCTTCTCTGTCAGTTTTTGTAATTTATAAATTTTATTCCATACATAACATTTGTCAGGCACATCGCAGAGTACAAATTTTTTGTTTGTATCGGTTGTAAATTCTTCTTTTTCTATTTTAAGATGATATTTCCATTTGTAGCTTCTTAAGCGTTTAATGCCGCAGACGGCAATATCAGCATCGTATTTTTTCGCATTGTTATATAGTTTTTCATAAAAATTCAAATCAATCCAGTCATCAGAGTCTACAAATCCGACATATTCCCCTTTTGCAATTTCAAGCCCTTTATTTCTGGCAGCTGAAGGTCCTGAATTTTTCTGATTTATAATTGTAATACGGTTGTCTTTATCTGCAAAATTGTTCAGAATTTTAAGGCTTTTATCCGTTGATCCGTCATCTATACAGATAATTTCAATATCCTTGAAGGTTTGATTTATTATACTGTTTAAACATTTTTCAAGAAATTGTTCACTGTTATAAACAGGTATGATTATACTAATTTTTACCATTTTACTAATCCGTATATTGAAATTTAATGATGTAATTCTTGATTATAACATGAAATTCTATATATTAATTAGAAAAATGTCAATATTATTCTTGTAAATAATTAGTAATAAATTTATCAATTAATTTATACACTATATATGAGGATTTATGTTCAAAGAAAAATTCGCCGGTAATTTGAAATATTTGAGGAAATCGCGAAAACTCACACAAGAGCAGTTAGCAGAACTTGTGGGAGTAGATTTTCGCTATATTTCAATTCTTGAAACTGCAAAAAGTTTCCCTTCCTGTGATGTTATAGAAAAATTAGCCTCCGCATTAAATGTCGGTTATTCCGAGTTGTTTGATTTTGATTATGATATGACACGCGAACAGCAGGAAGAAAGGTTAATTACTATAATCAAATTGTTAGATAACAAACATCTGCACATGCTCTATAAAGTTGCAAAAGATTTGATATAATTTTTTTTAATATGATTTTTATTTTTTCCCTAACAATATTTTGAATACATTAACAATTTGTTCAATCAGTTTTGAAATCGGTGATTTTTCTTCAGGCATTTCGGGTTCTTTTTCAAAAGAGAAAATATCACCCTCGTCTTTTTTCATGAAGATGCTTTCATCTAAATATTTTCTTTCTTTTTTTTCTTCTTTTTCCCCTTGAGCCATGTAACCGAGATTACCTGCACCGCCGTCATTTTGCATAGATGCTGCTGCTTTGATTACCGGTTTTGTGCTCAAAACATTAACATCGAAACTCATGATTTTACCATATCTTACGACTTTCCGTATTTAATTTCGGATTGTTGCAAGCCTTTCATTTTTTCCCTATATATATAAAGTATTTTTCATGAAGAAATGTTACAAAAATGAGCTGAATGTAACAAAAAATTTACAATCTGTTAATCGTTGAATATAATTACACTCTGGCACTTAAAACCTGTTTCAAACAAATCACGTTTTCTTATTGCTGTTCTTATATCCGGTTTTTGAAGTGTAGTATAAAGTTTAAATTGTGCAATTTGGTTTTTAAAATCATATTCTATCTTAATGTCATCAATTAATCTTTTATGGTCTTTATCAAGTCCGTCAGCAAGTTTTAAAATTCCGCCGAGGCGTTTTACAACTTTTCTTTCCGGTTTTTCAAGCGTATTGTATACATCATGTTCGATTTTATCGGGAAGTCCGCCCCTATGATATCTGCAAATACAGCCTATGATTTTTGTTTCCTGTTGTGTAAAGCCTTCAAGGCCGTTTTCAATAATGATGTGCATAGAATGTTTGTTATGCCCTTTTGCTTCTTTAAAATATCCTATGTCATGAAGTAATGCTGCAGTTTCAAGGTATTCTTTTTCTCTTTCAGACATTTCAAAAATTTTTTTATTGGTTTCTTCAAAGATTATTGCAGCCAGCCTTTGCACTTCCTGCGGGTGTGAAGTGTTTTTTGAAAATTTGTTAAGCATCTCTGCAGCTGTCATTTTCATAATTCCAATTAATTTTAGCAAAAAAATGGATTGCGTTCAATATTTTTGCTATTATTAAAGAAGGTAAGGTTATGGAAAATATAAATATAAAATCAATGGATTTTGAAATTCCGTCTGATGTACTGGAGCAAATCCAGCAAAATATAGAAGATATTATCAGAAATTTTGATATTCCTGATGCAAACAAAACGGATGTTATCAAAAAGATTAATTTCATGTACTCAAGTACGATACACATGTCTGTTACTGACCCGTTGACAAAATTATATAACCGCAGGCATTTCGAGAGTAATTTTGAACGCGAATATATGCGAGCAAAACGTTACAACAGCCCGCTAAGTCTTGCAATTGTCGATATTGATTTTTTTAAAAAGTTTAATGATACAAACGGTCATTCCTGCGGAGATTATGTACTGCGCGAGCTTGCATATAACATGCTTCAAAATTTCAGACAGACGGATATGGTTTTCAGATACGGCGGAGAAGAATTTGCGGTAATTTTGACGGAAACTCCCGCAGAAACGGCCGTTGTTCCGCTTGAAAGATTAAGAAAACTTGTTGAAAATTATAATTTTAAATTCCGCGGACAAGATTTAAAGGTTACTGTCAGCATCGGCGTAAGCTCAAATACAGAATTTGAAACGCCATGGGAAATGTTTGATGATGCGGATAAAGCTTTGTATGAATCGAAGAAAAACGGACGCAACAGAGTTAGCTCTGCCGGATAATATGAAAAATGGAAATTAAAGGTAGGATGTAGATATGATTAAAAATCTTTGTAAATTATTTGTAATGGTATTTTTATTAACAGGTGTCGTTTCTGCAGAGGAATACACTCAGGTTCATGCGGAACACATTCTTGTGAAAACGGCTGCACAGGCTCAGGAGATAAAAAAAGCAATTGATGACGGCGGAGACTTTGAATATTATGCAAGAACATATTCACTTTGTCCGTCAGGTCAAAACGGAGGAGATCTAGGGTATTTTGAGCGCGGACAGATGGTCAGGGAATTTGAAAAAGCAGCGTTTGAAACGCCTGTCGGTGAGGTGTCAAAGCCCGTTTATACTCAATTCGGATGGCATTTGATCAAGGTTCTGGATAAAAAATAATTTATTATCAGAAATAAAAAAACGCGGGGTTTAATCCCGCGTTTTTTTATACCTTAACTGATTTCAATTCATCTTCTATTTTTAGTAAAACATCATCAAGTTTAGAAGCATCTTTCACTCCGCCCTGTGCAAAATTAGGACGTCCTCCGCCGTTTGCTCCTGTCGCTCTTGCAATTTCACCGACAATTTTTCCGGCATTAACACCTTTTTTAACAAAACTGTCTGAAACTTTTACGGCAACAGTTCTTTCAGATGCGAGAACTATTATGCTTTCGCCGAGTTTTTGAGACATATATTCAAGACCGGCTTTTAAAGCATTTCCGTCAAAATTTTCAACTTTTGAAATAAAAAGTTTCCCGCCTTCAATATCCTGTGCTTTTGACAGGAAGGTAGCAAATTTTGCTCTGGCATTTTCTTCTTTTGCATATATCAATTCTTTTTGAAGTTCTTTATTTTCCTCAAGAAGTTTTTCTATACGTTCAACAATGCCGTCATAATGAACTTTGAACATTAGAGAAAGTTTGTCAATTTCTTTAACTTTTGCATTCATAAAATCAAAAGCCGAACGTCCGACACAGAGTTCTATACGTCTTGTGCCTGCTGCAATTGCGCCTTCCGTAACTATTTTAACAAGTCTCAAGTCGCGAATATTTCGTGCATGAGTCCCTGCGCAAAACTCTTTAGAAATACAAGTTTTACCGTCAGTAATTGAAACTACTCTTACGATATCATCGTATTTTTCTCCGAACAGCGCTGTTGCACCTGTGAGTTTTGCTTTTTCAATATCCATAACATCAGTTACAACATCGTAGCCTTTTGAGATCCAGTTATTCATAATTTCTTCAACTTTAAAGATTTCTTCAGGTGTCATAGCACGCGAGAAGGTAAAGTCAAAACGCATTCTGTTTTCTTCTACCTGCGAACCTGCCTGATGAACTTCATCTCCGAGAACTTTAATTAAAGCAGACTGCAATAAATGGGCTGATGTATGATGAAGTCTGATATTTTCACGTCTTTCAACATCAATTTTAGCATGAACTTCAACACCGGCTAAATCATCACCGTTTATAACTTTACATCTGTGGACAAAAAGTTTGTTAACTTTAAAAGTTGTAAGAACTTCCAGCTTGACCTCCTGTCCTCCTGTCTTCCTGTCTTCTATTACGCCGCTGTCCCCTGTTTGACCGCCGCATTCGGCGTAAAAAGGCGTTTTATCAAGAACAACATCCGTATAGCCGTCCCCATCTATAACTGCAAGAATTTTAGCATCACATTCGTTTTCACTATAGCCGGCAAATTCTGTTGAACCTACTTTTTCTTCAACTTTTGCATATTTAATATCACCTGTAACGCTGATTTTTTCGGCAGCTGCTTTGGCACGGTCTTTTTGTTCACGCATAGCTTTTTTATAGCCTTCTTCGTCAACATTTAAGCCGTTTTCCGATGCAATTTCTTTTGTCAATTCAAACGGGAATCCGTAAGTATCATACAATTTAAAAGCACTTTCGCCGTCAATGTCTTTTTTGGCAGAAATAAATTCGTCAAGCATTTTATATCCGCGATCAAGCGTTTTTGCAAAGCGTTCTTCTTCTTTTTTAATTGTATCAATAATTTTTGCTTTATTTCTAACAAGATCAGGGTATGCCTCACCGTAATTTTCAACAACAACATCAACGAGTTTGTATAAAAACGGAAGTTCCATACCGAGAATTTTTCCGTGGCGCAGTGCACGTCTCAAAATCATTCTTAAAACATAGCTTCTGCCTTCATTACCGGGAATTACGCCATCAGAAATCAAAAATGTAACACATCTTGCGTGGTCAGTGATAATTCTCAAAGATATGTCCGTTTTTTCAGATTTTTTGTAAGGTACACCGCTCATCTCGGAAACTTTATCCATAATAGGCCTTAATAAATCTGTTTCAAAGGTTGATGCCACTCCCTGACAAACCATTGTAATACGTTCTAAACCCATTCCCGTATCAACATTTTTGCTTTCAAGAGGCGACTGGTTGCCTTCTTCATCCTGATAAAGTTCAGTGAATACAAGATTCCAGATTTCAACCCATCTGTCGCATTCGCAGGTGTCGATACCGCACCCCCTCGGATCATTGCATTTATACTGCTCGCCTAAGTCGTAATGAATCTCCGAACACGGTCCGCAAGAACCTGATGCCCCCGGAGGCCCCCAGAAATTATCTTTTTTACCTTTGCGTTTGATACGTTCCGCAGGAACGCCAACGCTTCTCCAAATTTCATAAGCTTCATCATCAGTTTCAAAAATCGTAATCCATAGTCTGTCTTTATCAAGTTTTAAAACTTCGGTAACAAATTCCCATGCCCAGGGAATAACTTCTTTTTTATAGTAGTTGCCGAATGAAAAATTCCCGAGCATTTCAAAAAATGTATGGTGTCTTGGCGTTCTCCCGACATTTTCGATATCAGAATCTTTTCCGCCGGCTCTGGCGCATTTCTGGCATGATGTAGCTCTTGGCGGATTGTATGGAGATTTAACAATGCCTAAAAATATCGGCAAAAACTGCAGCATTCCGGCAGTTGTTAATAAAACCGTGGGGTTGTCAGGCACAAGGCTTGAACTTTCTACAACAGTGTGCTGATGTTTATCTTTAAAATAATCTAAGTATAATTTTCTTATTTGATTTCCGGTTAGCATAATCTTTACTTCCTTATAAATTACCAATGTTTTAAGAAAATTATACTCTAAACAAAAAACAGTTGCAAAAAATCATATAAAAATAAGCCTTAATTTTGTTATGTAATAACAATTAATGTTATTAAACTAAAATTAAGGCTTATATAATTTATATAAATTTATATCTTATTTAAATTTATCGATTATTTCATCTCTTTTGTCTTTATCAACCGGTAACCCATGTGGAGGTTCGGGGAATTTAATGGGCTCTTTTACCTTAACTTCCGGCTTCTTCTTTGGAGTTTTCATGATAAAATCAGGAGCTTCATGTACAGGAAAAGGTTCTATTTCAGGGAGTTCTCTCCCTGGTGTTTCAAACGGTCTGCCGGAATCATATTTTAATCTTTCTTCAATTTCCTGACGTTTTTGTTTTAATTCTCGTTTGCTTAAAATAGTCTGATCCGAGAAATTTGCAAGATCATTTAATAATTCTTTCTTTTCGTCATGCGGTAGATTTGACTGCATTATTTCATCACGCATACTGCCGACTTCCTTCACTGTTTCAGTTGTATGCGGCTGATGTCCGTTTGTTAAAACATCTGATACTTTAGATGATAAGGATTCTAACTCCTGAGTCTCTTGTGCGCGATTATTAACAGTATTACGTGTAGAAGCCTCTTCTTCACGAACAAGATTTCTTGTTTCAGTACTTTCATCATGAATTGTCTGGCGTGTACGAGTACTTTCCTGTCTTACAAGATTACGGGTCATTGCTCCTTGAAGCTGAACTTCTTGTCTTGTACGTGTGCCTTCCTGACGAACAACATTTCTTGTAGCTGCCCCTTCATTATGAACAGCTTTTCTTGTTGCAGCGCCTTCTCTGTCGACATTTGCATTAATTTCTTCAGCATTTTTGTTATCATTGTCTATAATTGCTTCACCGGTTGCAAGGGTAAAACCTGCATTCATCGCAGCATTCCTATTATCATTCATCATAATGTCGCCGGCAATTTCTTTGGTGCTTTGTTCTCTTGCATTTGCAATCTGCGTCATTGCAAGATCTTTCCAATCATCTAACTGCTGTTGGTAGTTAAAGAAGCCTTCACGTTTTTTCCCGCATTTTGTAGGATCAGGCATAGCTTCAAATTGTAAAATAATCCCAGGGAATTCATGCTGTAACTGCATATATGCTTTTTTAACATCGTTTGCCGCGCTGTTTGTCATACGCATTGCATCATTTTTATCATTTCCTTTGAATTTTTCAAAATTTGCGATATCTTTACCGTAAGCGTTAAAATCAGCCGGTTTTGCCTGCTCTTGTCCTTTCGGAAATTCAATATTGATTTTACTCTGTTCCTGTTTTTGGATTTCAGTTTGTTTTCTTGTATCAATCTGATTTTGAACACCACCCACACTGTTAATTTCGTTTGCCATAAACATTTCTCCTTTGAAATTTAAGATTTACACTAACAAAATATACTTACGGTTTTAGTTATACAAATCTTTAATAGTATTACAATAAAGTTACATAAGTTTACAAATAAAAATTTGCTAAATCTTGCAAAGAAAAATTTTTGTGTTAGGATAAATTTTATGAGGGATTATACAGGTACCCCACGAAACCAAACACTTGTCTAAGCCCTCTGGATCCAAGCCCGAGTAGCTCAGCTGGATAGAGCAACCGCCTTCTAAGCGGTAGGTCATGCGTTCGAATCGCATCTCGGGTAAATAAAAAGGACGGGATAAACCCGTCCTTTTTATTACTTGTAATAGCGCAGGGAAAAGCCTGTTGTATTAGAGGAAATTCCAGTGCGGACTGCAAGAGCGAAAGCGGGTTAATCTCAAACAGCATAATATATTGAAATCTTCAGAAATATATGTTAAAATAGCAATGTATATGAATATAAAAGTTTAAATAAAGGAGACGATTATGAAGATGTTATTAAGTTTTGTAAATCGGGGGGGGGGCATTTAACAGCT
>ULJB01029036.1_pt1 | contig 51124 bp, 51 predicted proteins | sample 1950771 | NCBI WGS metagenome assembly ULJB01 (sample SAMEA4835461, study PRJEB28245) | human gut metagenome | biome: gut microbiome; material: fecal sample | place: Denmark | collected 2008
CCGAGTTTTGACAAAGCATCAAAAACCTGTTTGTGAACAAGGTCAAAACTTTCTTTTACTTTAGCGCAGTCTTCAACATTTTCAAGAGCTTTTTTACCGCGTTCAAAATTGTCAAGAACCTCAATCATTTTTTTCAAAGCATTTTCTGTACCGAATTTCAAAAGATCTTCTCTTTCCTGAGCCTGTCTTTTGCGGTAATTGTCAAAGTCTGCCGCAAGACGCAGATACTGCTGATTTAATGTATCATATTTCTGCTGCAGTTCCTCAAGTTCAGAGTTAGATTCCGCTTTTTTTTCATCCTTATTTTCGGAAGTCTGTGCAGTTTCTTCATTTATCTCTTCGTCCAGATTTTCAGAATTTTTGAACGGATTATTATTATGATGTTTGTGTGCCATTTCTCTACCTCTTAATTAATCTTCATATAAATATATTATAGTTTATCAAGATTAATAAACAACAAAAATTTATTATTTTTTAATAATTAAGAGAAATATTTATCATTTGCCAGATCTGAATAACCCTTTAACAAAGCCCCGAGATAAACAGAACCGTTATGCACATACTGGTGATTATGAAGAACTTCAGCAACAGCCCTAGTTGTTTCAGCAAGCTGTCTGGCATCTTTTCTTGCTAGTTTGCCTCCTGAATTTTCAAAATAATCCTCATAAGATTCATAGATACCGGAACCTTTTAATACATCCAGCTCACCGGCAATACCTGTAACATAATCAGATAATCTTTCATCATAAATTAACCCTTTTGATGCAGCAGGAGAATTAGAATACATTGGATCACTGGTAAAATCTTTTTGTTTAAACTCTGAAACTCTATCTACAAGGCGTCTCATAAAATCTAAAACAGGTTTTGTCTGCTGCGAAACAGGAATAGGCTGTCCGTTCAAACTGGGGATAAATGTCATATCAGCATGATCATAAGATACAGATGTCAATTCGATATTTACAAATTTATTATTAAATTCGTTTTTTAACATAGGAAACTGCTTTATAAGTTTCTTAAACTCAGATAAATCCTTATTTTTTTCGTCATCTGTCAATTCCATATTTAAAATATTTCTGGAAATCTGTATGCCATCAGTACCTGATGAAATTTTTGCGTAACCGACATTTTTTATTCCGGTAAAATTTATTGGATTTATTCTCATTAAAATTTTTCTCCTTTTTATATGGTTGTAAAACCGGAAAAAATATTTTTAAACAAAATTTTCAAAAATCTTATGATTTTCTTTACATAATTTAACTTATTTACATCAATCAAATCTAATTGTATTATTATAAAAAGAGAAGATAATTATTAAATAAATAAAGGTAAGAAAATTGACTCAAAAATATTATATAAAGGGCGGTACCCCGTTAAGAGGTGAGGTTTCAATAGGCGGAGCAAAAAATTCAGTATTAAAATTAATGGCTGCCGCATTATTAACAAAAGGTGAAACTAAGATTTATAATGTTCCGGATTTGACAGACGTTGAAATTATGTTAAACGTAATAAGAGAGCTCGGAGCAAAAACAACTTATGATAAACAGGAAAAATCCGTAACTATTGATGCAACGGATTTAACAAGTATAACTGCAAAGTATGAGCTGGTAAGCAAAATGAGAGCATCTTTTATTGTTCTTGGAGCTCTTGTATCACGCTGCAGAGAAGCAATAGTAGCACTCCCCGGCGGATGTGCAATAGGAGAAAGGCGTGTAGATTTTCATATCAGAGGCTTAGAAGCTCTCGGGGCTAAAATAAAAATAGAAAACGGCTATGTTCATGCTAAAGCTCCGAAACTTACAGGCACTGATATTTATCTTGATATTCCGTCTGTCGGCGCAACAGAAAATATTATGCTTGCATCTATTCTCGCAGAAGGTTCTACAAGAATTCAAAATGCCGCACAAGAACCTGAAATCGTAGATCTTGCAAACTTTTTAAATTCCATGGGCGCTGATGTTAACGGTGCAGGAACTTCTGAAATTGTCATTAACGGCGTAAAACAGGATAATTTGCACCCGATAGAATATACAACAATTCCTGACAGAATTGAAGCAGGTACATTTATGTCTGCTATTATTGCGACAAAAGGTAAAGCGATTATTAAAAATGTATTTCCCGCTCATTTGACTTTCTTTACGGATAAACTCCTTAAAATGGGGGCAAATATTAAGCTGATTGAACCAAATTCTTTAGAAGTTTCATGCAAAAACAGATTAAATTCAATAAATTTTGTAACACAGCCATATCCGGGTTTCCCGACAGATTTGCAATCAATGGCTATGACGCTTTTGACAACAGCTAACGGTGTCGGAATTATTACCGAAAGTCTTTATGAAAACAGATTTATGCAGGTTCCCGAACTTAGAAGAATGGGAGCAGACATTCATCAGGACAGAAACCACGCAATCATAAAAGGTGTAAAAAAGCTGACAGGCGCTACTCTTGCCGCGAGTGATCTGCGTGCAGGCGCATCACTTGTTGTTGCAGCATTAATGGCGGATGGGAATTCCACTATTGAAAACCTACATCATATAGATAGAGGATACGAAAATTTCGAAAGTAAGCTAAGATTATTAGGAGGCAAAATAGAAAGAAGAGATGAAGAAATAATATCTTCTCCTGTTGAGCCGAAAATAAATATAACGGAGGGCTTATTGTAATGGCACCTGCATACAAACGCTGGTATGATCATGATCCATTGTTACTTGAAGTTATTGAGCTTTTGAGAAATTATCAGACAGAATTAAGGGCTCAGGCTGAAATTTTTCTGCAAAAAATTGAAGAAAAAGTTTCAAAAGAAACAATTGATAAATTTTACGCAATGGTCAAACCCGTTAATGCAAACAACCGCTGGTACGATAAAGATCCTGTTATTTCAAAAACCGTTGAAATTTTAAGATTTGTACCGCCGGAAGCACAGAAAATATGCGCCCAGAATTTTATCAGGACACTGAAAGAAATGGGCATTGAATACGAAAGCCCGAATAAAACAGATGTAAAATAAAAGCTCCATAAATGGAGCTTTTATTTTATGATAAAATGATGTTATGTTCAAAATTAATGCGCCTGAAAATAACGAAAATTATGCCTTGTTTGAAAATTTTCTTGCAAGGTCATATTCTTTTGCGATTACAGGTTTAACAACTCTTTTAAGGTTATTGCTCATTACAAAAATAAAAAAAATTACTGATAAAAAAATTCTTGTAATAACTTCTACAGAGCAAAATGCATTAAAATACCAGAATGATCTTTTAAAAGCATTTGGTGAAAAATCAGAGCTTATGCCATTTCAAAATATTTCAATGTACGAGACTGTATCTCCAAACAGATACGATTACGCAGAGCAGATACGGATTTTATCCGAACAGCCTGATATTGTTATAGCACCTGTTAAAGCTATGCTTGAAAAATTCCCTGATAAAAATTTCTTTAAACAAAATTCAATTACAATAAAAATCGGGGATGAAATTGATACAAAAAAACTTGCACAAAAGTTCGTTGATTTAGGCTACAAACGCTCGACAATGGTTTCCGACATCGGAGAATTCAGTATACGCGGAGATATCATAGATTATTATTCTCTTGACAGACATCCTGTAAGAATTGAGCTGTGGGGGGATGAAATTGTTGATATAAGATACTTTAACAACGAAACACAAAAATCCGTTGAAAAACTCCAAACCTCAAAAATTATGGCGATGTATAAATTTACGATTGAAAAAGGAATTCCGCCTGAAATCAAACCTGAAGATGATGAGGGGTATTTCGAAGGCATTGAAGTTTATCAAAATTATTTTAATGATAATTTTGTGAGCATATTGGATTATTTTAAAGACTACATTCTTGTTTTTGACGAAACTTCGGAAATTTATACAAAGTATGAAAATTTAGATAAAAATTTTGAAGAACAGCTTCAGGAAAATTTAAAACTGGGACTGAACATTGATTTAAAAGGACGCAATCACATTCCTTTTGAAGAATTTATACAAAAGTGTGCAAGTTTTGTAAAAATAGGATTAAACAATTTTCTTGACAGCGATATGGATGAGATAATTGAATTTAACACTCAAACCGTTCAAAATTTTGGTGCAAAACTTGATGATATTGCAAATTTTATAATCTCAAAAAATGATTACAGAATCATAATTGCAACTGATTACCCTGAACGGGTAAAAGAAATTCTTGCAGATTACAATATTTTTGACATTGAATACAACGAAAGTATATCTTCTCACGGCTGTGTTCTGGAAGATTTTAAAACCGTAATTATCACGGACAGAGAACTTTTTAACAAACGCACAAAAGAAATTACGGCGGCAAAACGCTCATATTATAAAGAAAAACCTGAATATATCGAAAATATTAACGACATAAAAGAAGGTGAATACGTTGTTCACAGCATCCACGGAGTCGGGATTTACAAAGGACTTTCCCAGCAGGAAATTGACGGGCAGCTTAAAGATTATCTTACAATTGAATATGCCAATAAAGATAAACTTCATATTCCCGCAGAACAGATAAACCTTCTGGTGCGCTATAGAGGCTCCGGTTCTCTAAAACCGAAACTTTCCAGAATGGGCGGAAAAGACTGGGAAAACACCAAAACCCGTGTCAAAAAAGAAGTTGAACAGGTAGCTTATGATTTATTAAGACTTTACGCTAAGCGAAAAATGCAAAAGGGTATACAATTCCTCTCTGACACCGCATGGCAGGTTGAGATGGAAGAGGCATTTGAATACACTGAAACTCCTGATCAAATGAAAGCTATAAATGATGTTAAAACCGATATGGAAAGTGATTGTCCGATGGACAGATTAATCTGCGGAGATGTAGGTTTCGGGAAAACTGAAGTTGCAATGCGCGGAATTTTCAAAGCCGTAACATCAGGCAAACAGGCTGCAGTTGTTGTGCCGACAACAATTCTTGCGTTTCAGCATTTCCAGACAATCAGCGAAAGATTTAAACCGTTCGGGGTTAATGTAGAACTTCTATCCCGCTTCCGCTCGCAAAAAGAACAAAAAGAAACAATAAAGCATCTTGCAACAGGGCAATGTGATGTTGTAGTAGGCACTCACAGATTATTACAGGACGGCATAATTTTTAAAGACCTTGGACTTCTTGTAATTGATGAAGAACACCGGTTCGGAGTCCGCCATAAAGAAAAATTAAAACAATTCCGTGAAAATATTGATATTATTACAATGTCCGCAACACCTATTCCGAGAACTCTTTATATGTCTCTTTCAGGTATTAAAGATATGTCAATAATTAACACTCCGCCTAAAAACAGGCTCCCGATAAAGACTTATGTCGGGGAATGGAATGATAATCTGGTTAAAAATGCAATAATTCATGAGCTTGATCGTGAAGGACAGGTATTTTACCTTTATAACCGAGTTGAAACAATTGATGAATTCAGAATGCAGCTTCAAAAACTTGTTCCCAATGCACGGATTGCAATCGGACACGGACAAATGGATGAAAAAACTCTGGAAAAAGTAATTATTGATTTTGCGAACCGCGAATATGATATTCTTCTTGCAACAACCATTATTGAAAACGGAATTGATATCCCGAACGCCAACACAATGATTATACATAATGCCGACAAATTCGGGCTTGCACAGCTATATCAGCTAAGAGGACGTGTAGGACGCTCGCAAAGACAGGCATACTGTTACTGCCTTTACACAAAATCAAAAGAAATTACCTCAGATGCCGTTCAAAGATTAAAAGCAATAAAAGAATTTACAAATCTTGGAAGCGGCTACCAGATAGCCATGCGCGATGTTGAAATCCGCGGAGTGGGAAATATCTTAGGCACCAAACAGCACGGGCACATGGTAAATGTCGGCTTTGACACTTACTGCCAGCTTCTTGAAGAAACAGTGCAGGAGCTTCAAGGACAAGCGGTTGACAAAACAGAACCAACAATTGTTGACATAAATGTAACAGCCTTTATTCCTGATGAATGGGTAGGTTCAAAAGAACAAAAAATGATTGAATATAAACGTCTGGCGGATGTAAAATCAGATGTTGAACTGGATTATATAACAGAAGAATGGAAAGACCGCTTTGCAAAACCGCCCGAAAGTGTTGAAAACTTAATAAAACTTATCAAAATAAGACTTTCGGCAACCGATGTCAAAATTTCGCTCATACGCGAAACTCAGGATAATATAAGAATTTACACACCCTATACACAGCCTGAATGGAAAATTATCCAGCGGAATCTGCCTGCGGAAATTTTAAAACGCATAAAATTTACAATTGCACCAAAGTCTTGTACAGAAGGGAATTCCATACTTCTTTTAAATAATTCTTACATGAATTTTAATGAAATATTTAACATTTTAACAGATTTGTTTTATTATATATATAAAATAAGTAACGAATTTGCTTACAATAAATAGATAGTTAACAAAGGAGACATTATGAGAGGGAAAAACAACGGTAATACAGCTGCTGGCAATATATTATGCGGTAAAAAACTACTGGCAACACTTGCACTTTCAGCAGTATTGTTCACAGGATGCGGACTTAAATCAGGTGAAGCCATCATTAAAGTTAATGACCAGACTATCACACAGGGACAGTTTGACCAGGAATTTGATAAACAGGCAAATACAGGATTTACAAAAGCTTTTGGCATCAATGTTAAAGATGGGAAAAACGACTTTCTATACCTGTTGATAAAAGAAAGAGTAATCAATGAGCTGATTGTAAGATCGCTTCTGGATCAAGAAATGCAAAAACGCGGGATTAAAGTAACAAATAAAGATGTTGACGATGCCGTTAAAGAAATTATAGACAAGCTTGGTTCAAAAGAACAGCTTAATGCTCTTTTAAAACAATACGGCATGTCAAATGCTGACTTCAAAAGAGATTTGAAAGAAGAAGTTAAGATGAAAAAATTGGCACAGGAATTGGGTTCCGCAAAAATTTCCGATGCCGATGCAAAGAAATTTTATGATAACAACCCGGCAAAATTCCAGCAGCCTGACAGAGTAAGAGCTTCACATATTCTTATCGCGGTAAATCCTCAGGAAATAACAGAAATTGTTAAATCTGCTCCTGAAAACAAAGATCTGGATGAAGCAGCCATAAAAGCTAAAGTAGAAGAAGAAATCAAAGCCAGAGAAGCTAAAGCAAATCAGCTGTTAGCAGAAGCAAAAAAAGATATGACTCAATTTGCAAAACTTGCTAAAGAAAATTCAGAAGATACAACAACGGCTCAAAAAGGCGGGGATTTAGGCTTCTTTGCGGCAAAAGAAATGGTTCCTGAATTTTCTAAAGCAGCATTTTCTATGAAACCAAATACAATTTCCGATAAACCTGTTAAAACCCAGTTCGGATACCATATTATAATGGTTACTGACAGAGCTGCAGCAAGCAAAGTTCCGTTTGAAAAAACAAAAGATAACATAAAAGCTTATCTTGAAAACCAAAAACAAATTGAACTTATTGACAATCTGACAGAATCATTAAAGAAAACTGCAAAAATCGAATATGTAAATCCTGATTACGATCCCGCAAACGTTCAAAAAGGCGTTCAGGAATCAATAAAAAACAGTGCAGAAGCTGCAAAAGAATTGGAAAAAGAATCTGCACAAAAAGCCAAAAACAAAAAATAAAGATATTATAAATTAAAAAAGTTAAAAGCCTTCTCAAAAGAGAAGGCTTTTAACTTAATAAATATTATGTTATAGAATATCAAGAGGATCAACATCTACAACCAGTTTAATATCTTTAGGAAGTGTAATTTTATTTAAAAAGCTTGAAATAAACTTATGCCCTTTTTCATCAAGTTTATTCTTTATAAGAATTTGGAAACGATATTGACTGTTAATCCGTTCTATTACACACGGTGTCGGGCCCAGAACCTCAAGACGCTCAGAAATGCCAAATTTTTCAATCATTGTACAGAGCCGCAGGGCAATTTCCTGAGCAGATTTTTCAGCTCGAAAATTATTTTCCGAACTTAAAACAAGTCTTATAATCTGACTGAACGGCGGATAATCAAATTCCTCGCGCGCCGCAATTTCTGTATCGTAAAATTCTCTGTAATTCTGAGATTTAGCACTTTCAAGCGCATAAAAATCAGGGTTATAAGTTTGAAAAAACACTTTTCCTGCAAACTCTCCTCTGCCTGCGCGGCCTGCTACCTGTGTCAGAAGCTGGAACCCTCTTTCTGATGCTCTAAAATCAGGCAGATTAAAGCTTGCATCGGCTGAAATCACCCCGACAAGCGTAACATTCGGGTTATCCAGACCTTTTGCAATCATCTGGGTTCCGACCAAGATATCAATATCTCCGCGCTGAAATTTTTCCAGCAGTCTTATATGTTCGCCTTTTCTTACAAGAATATCGCTGTCAATACGTTCAACATTATTTTCAGGAAAAAGTTCTTTTACATACTGCTCGATTTTCTGTGTTCCTGTACCGCTGTTTTTAAAGGCATCCGAACCGCATTCAGGGCAGACATCAGGAAAATATTCCGTGTGATTACAGTAATGGCATTTGAGCATCTGGTCTTTTGAATGCCATATCATAGGAATTGCGCAATTCGGACATTGAATAACATGACCGCATGCCTGACATTGGGTAAATGTCGAAAACCCGCGTCTGTTTATCAACAAAATTACCTGTTGTCCTTTTGATAATGTTTCTTTAATTTCAGTCTGCAAAGGAATAGAAATAATATTCCTGAAAGCTGCACGCCCGTGCTCCTGCATATTTATAACGGTTACAGGCGGAACTTTGGCATCATTGTAGCGTTTTTTAAGTTCAAAAAGATTGCCTGAATTTAAGGCTCTGTAATATGTTGAAATATCAGGGGTTGCTGAACCTAAAAGAAGCGGGCAGTTATGAAATTGCGCAAGTTTTCTTGCTACCACACGAGCATCATAGCGAGGTGCAGGAGTTGTTTGTTTATATGCGCTTTCATGCTCCTCGTCAATTATTATCAAACCGATATTTTTTAAAGGCGCAAAAACAGCGGAGCGAGCACCTGCAAGAATTTTTATTTCATCTTTGTAAAGTTTCTGCCATACATCATATCTTTCACCGTCTGATATACTGCTGTGCCAGATTGCAACATCTTTTGTTCCGAATTTTTTGGCAAGACGCCTGGTCAGCTGAGATGCAAGAGCAATTTCAGGAGCAAGAAAAAGCACATTTTTACCTGCTTTTATTGTATCGTCAATAAGTTTGAAATAAACTTCAGTCTTACCGGACGCAGTAACACCATGAAGGAGCAGTTCGGAAGATAAGAGGGCAGGAGGATAGGATGATAAGCTTTTTTCAGATAATAGCTTACCTTTATACCTTCCTATCTTCTTATCTTCTATAACACTTTTTATCCCCTCATAAATTTTCTTCTGATCGCCTGATAGTTCGAACAAAGGTTCGCACTCGGTTATATTTAAAATATCAAGCGGATTTCTGTATAATTCCTCCTGAATAAGTTTTACACAACCAGCCTGTTCCAGCTTTTTTATTGTTGCACGTGTTGTTTTTGCATATTTTTCAAACAAAATAAGCGGCATTTTACCTGATTTTTCAAGTAATTCCAAAACTTGAATTTGTCTTTTTGTAGCTCCGTCAAATTTCACAAATTCCACAAGCTGTTCTGTTTTGGAAGCCTTTTCAATCAGCTTCATCGGAATTGCAGCGTTTAAAACCGTTACTAAATCACAACAATAGTAATTGGCGATCCATTCAAGCAGTTTTAAATAATCAATTGAAAAAAGCGGGGTTTCATCAAGAATTTTGTTAATCTTTTTAACCTTAAAATCCCCCGGTAAATAATCGGAAAACCCGACACAAAAAGCATTAATCAGCCCCTGTCTGCCAAAAGGGACAAGCAGAGCCTGTCCGATTTGAATTTTATCTCTCATCTCATCAGGGATAAGGTAGCTGAATGTCTTAACCCCGAGAGCTTTTATATTAACAAGAGCTGATGCGTATTTACTCAAACAATCTCCTTTAAAATAACCGGTCAGTCCAGGTGGAAAAGTAGGCTTCGCCTACTCGGCCATAAATTCCTTGCGTGCTTCCTGTATTGCTTCTTCCAATAAATCAAGCTGATCGGGAGTGAACGTTACGCCTTTTTTAGTCGGAAGCCAAGTAGCACCATCATCTGTTGTGTAAAATATTCTCATATTAAGATAGCTTTTGCCTTTGTATTCGCTTATGGAAATTTGTAATTGTTCTGTATCGCTTCTTTCAATAGCAGCTAAAAGTTTTGCATCTGACATAATTTTCTCTCCTTATTAGTTATGTGAAGAGTGAAAAAGTGAGAAGTGAAGCGCAAAAGTAATACTTTTCACTCTTCACGTTTCACGCTTCACTTTTTATTCTATCACAGAAAAATTTTTTTTATGATAGAGTTAAGTAAAAAATAAGGAGAAAAATTTATGATAAAAGTTGCGGTTTGCGGTGCTTTAGGAAAAATGGGAAAAGAAGTTGTCGGGGCAGTAACTGACTGCCCGGATATGGATCTTACGGCAAAAATCGATATTGCAGGAGGAGAGTTCAAAACTATTGAAGAAGCGCATAAATCCTGCAAAATTGATATTCTGGTGGACTTTACCCAGCCAAAATCTATTTTTGAAAACGCAAAATACTGCTTAAATAACGGTATAAAAATAGTCATAGGTACAACAGGTTTGACAGATGAGCAGATTGAAGAGCTAAAAAAACTTTCACAGGAAAAAAATACAGGCTGTCTTATTGCTCCTAATTTTTCAACAGGTGCCGTTTTGATGATGATGTTTGCACGTCAGGCCGCTAAATACTTTGATAATGCGGAAATCATAGAACTTCATCACAACCAGAAAAAAGATGCGCCATCAGGAACTTCCATTAAAACTGCCGCTATGATGGCGGAGATTAAAGAAGATTTTACAAAAGGCAACTGCCCTGAAACAGAAACAATTAAAGGCGCCAGAGGCGGAACTTCTTATTCAAACATACATATACATTCCGTGCGGATGCCGGGGTACATCGCATCACAGGAAGTTATTTTCGGCTCGTCAGGGCAGATTATGACAATAAGACATGATTCAATGGACAGAAAATGCTATATGCAGGGCGTTATGTTAGCGGTTAAATATGTTTACGAAAATAATGATTTTGTTTACGGATTAGATAATATTTTATAGCAGGTTGCATCTTAAGCCAAACATTTATGATGTGGGCTGAAAGCCCAACCTACAAACTACCACTATAGTTTACAAATAATTTCATCAGCAATATCCAAGATAGAATTTGTCAAATTGCAGATGCGGTCTAAACTGACTACAATATAATTAATAAAAGATTTTTCAGTTTCACTGCATTTTGCAAATTCTTCTTCATTTTCTTGTAAGGATATGCTGAATTTTCTAAGAATTTCCAAATCACCGAGTGATGGCCCGAATTTATGAAACCAGCTCTTTAAAACCTTATATACAATATATTTGTAATCTTTTTTCTTTAAGTAATCTTCATGGCATTCATAAACGGATTTTTTCAATAGTTTGTCGCATTCAGCCACAAATTCTGCGTATGATGATTTTTGCATGGTTAACTCCTTCATATATTTACCTGATTATCATATACGATAATTAATATCATATATGGTAATTATTATACAAAATATCATAATTTTGTCAAATAAGACTATAATTTAAAAATGGATATAAAAAGGCAAATTAAAATATTTATGACAGCTCGTAATGTTTCTATGATTGAACTGGCAGAATTAATGAGTAAAACAACCGGTAAAAATTATACTCCTGCAAAGTTATATAGTAAATTAAACAGAGATACCATTTCATTTACAGAATGTAAAATTATTGCAGGTATTTTAGGGTATAAAATAAAATTTGTTGAACAATAATAAATGTTTTTTATAAATTATGAATAAGGATGATTTACTTAAAAAATTTGGAAAAAATGTCAAAATTGAAAGAGTAAAAAAGGATTTGACAAGAGAAATGCTCGCTGAAAAAATGAATGTTTCGGTGCATTATCTATCAAGTATTGAATTAGGTAAAGCTAATATGTCATTGGGCAAAATTTTAGAATTGGCTCAATTTTTAGATACTGACATTGAAAACTTACTAAATTTTAAGTAAAACATTTTTGTCAAATACGACTATAATTCAAAAATAGATATTTATAGTAGGATGGGAACATTTATACTCATCCCCCCCCTGCCACTTGAAACAGATAAAGAAAACTTGTGGTAGTTAAATTTCTTTACATAAACTTAACGCCTTATTGTATTTATGGTTTAATCTAAAAAAACAACGACGTTAGGGTTTTCAGCCATGAATATTGTTAATTACAAATTAATGAGTAGGTTGGGGTTTCTACCCCAATAATCATGACGTTAGACAGAATGCCCAACCTACAGCTAACTTAATACAAAACAGGGAGTGGAAAATGACAAAACCAAACATTGCAATTTTAGGCGCAACAGGAGTTGTTGGCAGAGAAATTACTAAAATAGTTGACGAATTGAAAATCGAATTCAACAAAATTAAATTCCTGTCAAGCGCACGCTCCGCAGGTACAAAGCTTGAATTTCAAGGAAAAACATACACCGTTGAAGAAGCAAAACCTGAAAGCTTTGACGGTGTTAATATAGTTCTTGCATCAGCAGGTGCATCTACTTCTAAACTCTTTGCACCTGAAATTGTGAAAAGAGGCGCAGTATTAATTGATAATTCATCAGCTTTCAGAATGGAGACTGATGTTCCGCTTGTTATAGCTTATGTTAACGATGAGGATTTAAGGCGGCATAAAGGAATTATTGCAAATCCTAACTGCTCTACATCTCAATTAATGCTTGTCTTAAAACCTTTAATTGACAAAAATCCGATGAAAAGGCTTATTGTTTCAACATATCAGGCAGTTTCAGGAGCAGGACTTGCCGCAATCAACGAGCTTACGGATAACACAAAAGCCCGCCTAGCAGGTAAAAATTTTGAAAACAAATGCTTTAAAAAGCCGATTGCTTTTAATGTAATTCCGCAGATTGATGTTTTTTGTGAAAACGGCTACACAAAAGAAGAAATGAAAGTAGTTAACGAAACAAAAAAAATTCTTCATCTTCCCGCTGATTTGCCGATTTCGTGTACGGCTGCAAGGGTTCCTGTCTATAACGGACATTCGGAAGCTGTTGATATTGAATTTGAAAACGAAATTACCCCTGATGAGGTGCGGGAGATTCTGAAAAATTCATTCGGCGTAAAAGTTATTGACAACACCGATAACTTTGAATATCCTACAACTTATGACGCGTCAGGTGTTGATCCTGTGTTTGTAGGTCGTATAAGGAAAAATCTCGCGTTCAAAAACGGAATTTCACTATGGTGCGTTGCTGATAATTTAAGAATCGGCGCTGCACTTAATACAGTCAGAATATGTAAAAAACTTATAGAAATGGAGTTGTACTAATATGAAAATAGCAAAATTAACAATTACCCCGCTGTCAAATGGCTGGCCGGGAACAGTTATTGAATCGCCTTCTGCTGAAAGAGCAGGAATATTAATTAAAGACAGGCTGAATTCAGGATACAATGATACTACTCAAAAATTGCCGAGAGCCTGTAGAAAAATACCCAAATTCCTAAAAGGGTTTGTAAATCCTGCGGCAAAAACAGGAGAGCGAAAGCTTTCAACGAATATTTAACATTTCTTAATAACATAGCCTTTTCACGCAATTTTCCCTTACATAAATTTTTTATATAATAGAGGGAAAAATTGGGGGATATATTATTATGAAAGAGATTGAAGCTAAAAAAAAAGCAAGAAGTGCAAAAAGATGCAGTAAAAAAATTGGGCAAAGTTAAAAAAGAAACTGATATTCCAAGGCTTACAGCAGATTTTTTGGATCAAACTCTCCAAATTGCATAAAATAAGACCACTAAAGTGGTCTTATTTTATTTTTCGAAAATAAATATTAATTTATTTTAAAATATTAGCCGAAGGGATTGTATAAAAAAATTTTTTTTAATGTATAATATATATACTTAAGATATCTTGTTGAGAAGAATTAATAATTTAACCCCGGATTAACGGATATTTAAAAATTATAGATATTACGGCTTCCGGCAAGGGGAGGTTTCTACCGGAGCAGAGAAAGGTAAATTTACATGAATAATAAACAGACTCAAGCAGATAAAAAAGAAAAAGATATAAGATATGAAACAGCAGAACTAAACGGAGTCAAAGTAAATTCTCAGGAGTTTGAAACACCAAGATCAACCTATGAAATGCTTGAACAAACCTGCCAGATTGCATAATTTCATAAAAAAACTTAACATTCAGGCAATTTTAAATATGTTTTTTCTTTATTAATACAAAAAGGAGAAACTAATATGAAACTTGCCAAAGATTTTGACAGAATACCAACACTTTATGATGACATTATAAAAGAAATACGCGAAGCTAAATTCAAAAAATATTATGAACAGCAAGCTCCAAAATTAAAAGAAGGTACATATAAACTCGGGGAGCGTTTCAGCGATGTACTTGGAAAAGTTCTTGATGAAACTGTTTAATATTACTTTTTGTTAAAACAACGCGACTTTCTAACCTGTTTTTGGTACAATAAGTTTTAAGGAAACAGGGATATGTTAGTTAAAAGAGAAGATGTTAGAGCCTTAATAGATGTAATTCATCACGCAGGCAAAACTGTGGTAACAACAAACGGATGCTTTGATATTTTGCATGCAGGTCATGTCAGATATCTTGAAAAAACAAAATCTTTCGGGGATTTTCTTATAGTTTTATTAAATTCCGACAAGTCAGTCAAAAGCATAAAAGGTCAGTCCAGACCGATAAATAATGAAAATGACCGGGCGGAAATATTAAGCGCTTTGAGATGCGTAGATTATGTGGTATTATTTGATGAAGATAGTCCTCGTGATCTCTTGGATGAAATGAAACCTGATGTTTATACAAAAGGTGCTGATTATACTATGGAAACGCTTCCGGAGGCCGATATTATGAAAAAGAACGGAACGAGAGTCGAATTCATCGAGTTTTTACAGGACAGATCCACAACAAAAACAATCGAAAAAATGCAGCAGGCATAAACTTCCGCAAAAACAGGAGCAGGTTATGAGCGCATACGTATATATAGTATTTGATAAACCGGATAAAAATTTAATAATTGGCGTAACTTCAAATCTTCTGATGCACATGCATGAGGTAAAAAACAAAATTAATAATCTTTATGAGAATGAATTTTCAACAAACAAACTGGCATATTACGAAAAATATGATGAGCTCTCAGATGCAATTATCAGAAAAAAAGAACTGGAAGACTTAACAAAAGAAGATTTAAAATCTATGATAGTTTTAAATAACCCGAACTGGAAAGATATGCACAATGATATTTTAAAAATTTGGAATGATGCTGCAAATCTTCATGAAAAGAATAAAATCATACAACACAAAGGAGAAGATATATGAAAACCTTTACATTGGAAGAAATTACACAAATAACAGGCGGTATGCTGACCAAAGCAGAAGATGTAAAAATCACACATATTGCACCGCCTATGCTGTCAGATGAAAACACTCTTGCACTTGCTCTGGGCGAAGAAGAAATTGCAAATCTTGCAAAATCAAAAGCTAAATGTGCACTTGTACCTCTGGGAGTTCAGATTGACGGACTTTCAACAATTGAAGTTGAACGCCCCAGACTTGCAATGATGAAACTTTTGAATCTTTTCTATACAGCTCCAAGAGTATACAAAGGAGTTCATCCGAGTGCTGTCGTTGATGAAACAGCAAAATTAGGCGAAAACGTTGAAATAGGCCCCAATGTAGTTATCTCTCACGACGCAGTAATCGGTGATAACACAAAAATTGCAGCTAATTCATATATCGGCGGAAGTGTAAAAGTCGGGAAAAACTGCTTCTTCCATGCCGGCGTAAATATCGGAGACAGAGTACAGGTAGGAGATGATGTAATATTACACCACGGAGTATCTTTAGGTGCTGATGGTTTCAGCTTTGTAACAGAAAATCCCGATAACATTGAGCAGGCAAGAAAAGATGGAGAAATTAAAGAAGCAAACAAAAAACAGGTTATCTTTAAAATCCCGTCAATCGGAGCCGTTGTAATAGGCAACAATGTTGAAATAGGCGCAAATACAACAATTGACAGAGGTACAATTGAAAATACAACAATCGGCGACAATACAAAAATTGATGATCAGGTTATGATAGGCCACAATTGTAAAATCGGAGAAGGGTGTTTGATTGTTTCTCAGGTTGGAATCGCAGGAAGCTGTGTAATCGGTGATAGAGTCGTTATTGCAGGTCAGGCAGGTCTTGCGGATCATATTGAAATCGGTTCTGACACAATTATCACTGCAAAAGCAGGCGTTACAAAATCATTCCCTGAAAAATCTATTGTTGTCGGAATTCCTGCGATGCCTAGAAAAGATTTCATTAAGCAATTAAAAACAATGAAAGATGCGCAGGAAATCTTTGCAAAATTCCGCAAATATGAACCGTTGTTAAAAGAGTTTGAGGACAATATAAATAATGACCACAATTCTTAAAGAGATATCAATATCCGGTAACGGACTTATGAAAAATAAGCCGTGTACGGTTAACTTTTTCCCTTCTAAAACAGGTAAAATCAGATATTTTATAAAAGGCGCGGAACCGTTTGAGGCATGTGTGGAAAATGTTTTGTCAACAGATCACTGCGTTGTTCTAGGTAACAGCAAAACAAAAGCAATGCTGACAGAACATTTAACATCTGCTCTTGCATTCTGCGGAATAGACAGTGTTGATATATGTATGGATGAGATGGAAGTTCCCGCATTAGACGGAAGTTCTAAAAAATGGGTAGAGCTTTTTGAAAAAGCGGGTATTGAAAAACATATTTTCCAAAAACCAAAACACTATACAGTATCTGAACCCGTATATTATCTGAACGGAAAAACAAGTCTTATAATTCTGCCGTCAGATGAGCTTTATATTTCCTATGCTGTAAATTATGATCATCCTGATTTAACAAGACGCTGGTGTGCATACAATCCGAAAAACAAACAGGAAATTATTGAAGCAAGAACTTTCGGATTTTACAGGGATTTGAAAAAATTTCAGATGCTGGGTTTTGCACAGGGAGTAACAATTGAAAATACTCTCGGGCTTCAAGATAACGGTTACACATCAGAACTGCGTTCTGAAAATGAACCGATAAAACATAAAATACTTGATCTTATAGGTGATTTATACTTAACAGGCATAAACCCGCTTAATCTAAAATGCCAGATTTTAGCTAAAGAAGCTGGTCATGCTGTTCATATAAAAACAGCCAAAATGTTAAAAGATAAATTAATAGAATGTAAATAAAATTCTAAAACAATTGCAAAATTTCCCCTCCATTGAGGGGATGGGCAGTACAGGGGTGGGTGGATAACCCTGAAATAAATTTAAGATGACAGAAGAACGAAAAATAAGGAGAAAAATATGACAGAAGAAACTAAAACAGAGGCATTAAGTTTTGACATTATGGATATCATGAAAATGATTCCTCACAGATATCCATTTTTACTTGTAGACAGAATTACAGAATGTATTCCCGGAAAAAGTGCCAAAGGGTACAAAAATTTAACAATGAATGAAGAATTTTTCCAGGGCCACTTCCCTAACAATCCTATTATGCCTGGAGTATTACAATTAGAAGCGATGGCACAGTGTTCAGCCCCTATATTAATGACAATGCCTGAATTTAAAGGGAAATTAACTCTTTATGCAGGAGTTGACGGCGTAAGATTTAAAAATATTGTAAGACCGGGCGATAGATTTGAAATGGAAGTAGAACTTACAAAAGTTAAAGGACCTGTCTGCAAGGCTCATGGTATCGGCAAAGTTGATGGAAAAATTTGTGTAGAAGCAGATATGACTTTTGCTTTAAAATAGTATTTAACAAATATATTTATTCTCCGTCTGATAAAAATCCAATTTCCGGCGGAGAATTTTTTATTCTAATTACAAAAACATGCACAGTAATGATTTATACCTACATTATCAAGCAATGGAATCTGTTCAGAACATATATCAATACACTTTGGGCAGCGCGGATGAAAGCGGCATCCGTTTATATCCTGCATAATAGTCGGAGGCTGTCCTTTTATAGTCTCAAGCCTTGAATTTTGATTAGACGGCAATGATTTTAAAAGTGCATTAGAATACGGGTGTTTAGGATTTTCAAAAAATTCTTTTGAAGGTGCAGTTTCAACTATTCGGCCTGCATACATAACAGACACATAATCTGAATTCTCGCCGACAAGTGCCAGATCATGAGTAATTAAAAGAACTGATATATTTGTTTGTGTTTGAATTTCCTTTAATAAATTCATAATCTGTGCCTGAATCGTTACGTCAAGCGCGGTAGTTGGTTCATCAGCTATCAAAATTTCTGCCTGACACGCTAATGCCATAGCTATTATAGCTCTCTGTTTCATACCGCCTGAAAACTCATGCGGGTAAGCTTTCATTCTTTCTTCGGCACACGGAATTTGAACTGCTTCCAATGCTTCCACTGCTTTGTTAAATGCTTCCCTTCCTCTTAATCCCTGATGAATTTTTATAACCTCAAGAAGTTGATCTCCAACGGTATACAAAGGGTTTAAAGAAGTCATAGGATCCTGCGGGATAAGAGCTATTTCTGCGCCTCTTATATGCTGTAAATCTTTTTTGGAAGCCTTAAGAAGATTTTTTCCTTTAAAAATAATTTCTCCTCCGGTAATTTCAGCATTTTTTGGCAGCAATTGTAAAATACTCATTGCACTGATTGATTTTCCACACCCTGATTCTCCGACAAGCGCATGCATTTTGCCATTTTCAAGAGAAAAAGACATATCAAACAGAGCCTGCCGGAAACCGCATTCGCAATTAAACCCCAGATTAAGATTTTTAACCTCTAACACCGTCATAAGCCTATAATACATCATAATGTTTATCTTGTGAATAGTTCTGCAGGGGATAATTGTTAATAAATATTAAGATAATTAATACAAATCATGCAATTTTTATACACAAAAATTTTTTATAAAAGCATAGGGGATATTAAAAAATTTAATTTTCTTTTAACGAGGAAAATGGAAAGGGAAAAAAGATGGGAATTGATGGATTATCATTTTTCGGCAAAGATTATGCCGCAGAATTTAAAGAAAAATGGGGATCACAGGTAGAAGCAGACAAAAAAAAGCTTACTTCTATGGGAATTACGATTCCTATAGGCCAGCCTCAAGAACTCAAAAATAATAATAAAGGGCTTGAAATAGAAAAAGAACAACCAAAAGAAGAAAATTTTCAAAGACAATTTTCTTCAAAAGATGATATAAAAAAAGCTGAAGAAAAAGCTAAACAGGTATTTTTAGAAAACGGCGTCTCAAAAGGCGGAGAAATTGAAGAAGTCGAAACGGAAAAACAAGCAAAAAAATTAGCTGAAAATTATGTTGAAAACCAGTACAACAAAGAACAAGTTAAAGGTACACAAGTTTTCATGGATAAGAAAGCTTATAAAGCAGCAGAAAAAGCACGAAAAGAGCAGCGTAAACAACTTATTGATGAATACAGAGAACAAGGTATGAGTAAAAAAGAAGCTAAAGAAGCCGCTGATTCTCAATTAGTTGAAAATGAATATGTAAGAGGCAAAAAAACACGCGCTTACGTAGAACAGCATAAAGATTATTTCTATGACGAAAATGGAAACTTTTCAAGTGATAAATTTAAAGCTAAAGCCGTAGAGTTTGCAAACACACATACCACAGAAGGCGAAGTTGAAAACTATCATTTAAGCTTGAAAGAAAGACGGGAAGTTGCCGAAAAAGAAGGCGTAAGCGCCAAAGTAATTAAAAATATTGCAAAAAAATCAAACCTTGATTATGAAAAAGATGACACAAATCTTTATAGAACCCTCTATGTTGCCGGTGTAACAGGCTTAGGAGCAGCAGGAGGAGCAGCACTCGGTGCATCAGGAATCCTCGCAGGCGATGTTATAGCAAAGGCAACATCAGTTGCAACATCAACATCAAATGCTACAGCAGTCATTAAAGATGAAGCAGGTAATATTATAGAATCTGCAACAGCTACTGATACTGCGACATCAACAGATACTGCGACAGCAAAGGCTAAATCAGGATTAAACAATGCAGGAGACGGAGCAATCGCAGGTGCAGGTTTAGGTTTAGGCATAGGTCTTGCAACAATGGGATTTATTAAAGACAGAGGCAAGAAAGAAGCTAAAGTATATGAACCAGGCATGCCACAACAGCAGCATCAGCCTCAGCCGGCTGAAGAGCCGGACAAACCGCCTGTTCAACCACAGGAAGATATAGGAAATCCTCCTGTTCAACCGCAGGAACAGCCATGTCCTGTAGAAACCTGGCAGTCAGAATTCTGTGATCATACTGTAAGAAAAGGTGATGACTGGACAAAAGTAACTCTTGCAAAAGTTAAAACAATTAATGGTAAAAAACCTGACGGCAAAGTCTTAAGAGCATACGTTCATGCAGAAAAACTTAAACACGGAGTAACAAACTTCTCATTAAACACAATGCCAAAAGTTGGTGGAACTATGAGAGTATACTCAGACTTCTCAGACCTTATCGCAGATGAAGAATTAGTCAAAAAACATCCTGAATTGCTGCTGCTTAAAGATGCACAAATTGAACTGAACTGTGATGGTCAGACAAACGGCAGAGCATCAAATGCAAAACCAAGAGTAAAATACACTCCATTCTCAGGCGCATTAACAGAAGCCGTAAAATACAAACAGGATTGCCACGATCCGGAACCTGTAATAATAAAATAAGGTGAAGTAAATCATATAAATTCGGAGAAGTTCCTCAAACAAGGGGAACTTCTCCGACACCTTTTGAAATTGTTTGCAAATCATTCAAAATCCAGTAACCGTCTAAATGTGCAAATCTGTCATTAATTAAAAAACAAGTTGATCCTGAACCTGACATAACAGAATAAGGATACAGAGTTTTAATTTTTTGCAATTCATTATAATCGTCAATTAAAGCCCATTCAAGATCATTTTTAAAATTGTCTCTTGATCCGTATTTTGACTGAAAATTTGATAATTTTTTCTGCGAAAATTTTGTGTAAGCTTCTTTCGCGCTAATTCCTAAATTTTGTGGTTTGATAAGAGAAATATTCATATTCTCAAACGGCAGTTTTTCTAAAATTTCGCCCCTTCCTCTGGTCATCTGACGACCGCCTTCCAGACAGAAATTCAAATCAGACCCGAGCTGTGCACAAAGCTCATGCAATTTTTCATTTGATAAGGGCTGGCCGAAAATTTTATTTAATCCGTATAAAGTTCCTGCAGCATCAGTACTTCCACCTGCAAGACCTGCAGCAACAGGAATATTTTTATCTATATAAATTTCAATTTTATAATCAAAAAGCTTTGTATTTTCTTTAAAAAGCATCGCTGCTTTATGAACAAGATTTTTTTCATTATACGGAATTTCATTATTATTACCTGATAAACTTATGTCAAACTTATCGGATTTTTCAACATTAATTGTCAAATAATCATACAGGCTTATTGTCTGCATAATGCTTTCAATATTATGAAATCCGTCTTCTCTTTTCCCTGAAACTTTCAGGGTCAAATTAATCTTTGCTGGACACTGAATTTTAATCTTCATCTAAAGCCTCCGACAGTTTACCGAAAGTTTCTATCGAAAGTTTCTCTCCGCGCACATTTTCATCAAGTCCCAATTTAACAAGAGCATTTTGAATTTTTTCCTTTGAAAAACCTGCAGATAAAAGGCAATTCTTAATATTTTTTCTCCTCTGAGAAAATCCAGCTTTAACGGTTTTCCTGAAATGTGTATAATCTGCTAATTCAAGAAGAGGTTTTTCTCTTACCTTTAACTTTACAAGGGCAGAATTAACTTTCGGGGCAGGATAAAATGAACGTCTGCCCACAAGTTTCATAATTTTTACATCAGCCCAGAACTGCGACAATATTGTCAAAAGTCCGTATTGTTTGCCTGAAGAATTTTCATCTGCCGCCATTCTTCTTGCAACTTCTTCTTGAACCATAAGAAGAATATCCGTTATTTTATTTCTGTTTTTGTTATTCAAATCATCAACTTCCCCTAAAAGATGAGCAATAATAGGACTTGTAATATAATAAGGTATATTTGCAACAACCTTGACTTTTCCCTCGCAAAGCTCTGATAAATCCTGTTTCAAAATATCATTATGAATAATTGTAAGATTTGGCGCATCAAGCTTTTTAAGCTCCTTAATTGCTTCTTCATCCAGTTCAATTGCAATAACTTTTTTAGCATGCTTAACGAGCTGTTCTGTTACAAAGCCGACTCCCGGACCTATTTCAACTATTGTATCATCAGGCTTAATATCAGCAAAATCAATGATATCAGAAATCGTCTGCCCGTCAATTAAAAAATTCTGACCGAGTCTTTTTTTTGTTCTAAAATATTTTGCCCGTTCGTAGTAGTTCATCTTACCTATAATAATACCACACACAGGTAAATGTTTAAAAAAAAGTTTTTTGCTAATTTTGTGGATGGTATAATTGGATAGGGGGTAAATGTGAGTAATATTCAAACACAGGAAAAATTAGATAAAAAAGAAATTTTAAATTTGTTCAAATCCGGCTGTAAGTCAAACTCCGAGCAAAAAATAGGAATTGAATACGAAAGGCTTCCGATTTTTTCTGTAACATCAAAATCCGCTGATTATTCATCAGAATTCGGGATATGTAATTTTTTAAGAAATTTCGCGAAAGAGGAAAACTGGGATTATATAACCGATGATTACAATATAATAGGGCTTAAACAGGGGCATGACACGGTTACGCTTGAACCCGGATGCCAGATTGAACTAAGTTTGAAACCGGAAAAAACAATTGATGAACTTAAAAACAGAGTAGATGAACTTGATAAACAAATGAAGCCTATTCTCGATAAATCAGGCATATCTCTTTTAAATTATGGAGTTTCGCCTCTATCTACACATAAATCCATTAATCTTATTCCTAAAAAAAGATATCATTTAATGGCGAAATATCTCTGGGGAATTTTATCTGATGTTATGATGAGAGAAACAGCGGGAATTCAATGCTGTGTTGATTTTACAGGCGAAGAAGATGCCATGGACAAATTTCGTATCGCGAACAAACTCGCCCCTTTTATGACAGCAATGTTTGCAAATTCTCCGATACGAGGCGGAGTTGAAACAGGTTATAAGAGTTTCCGCGCCCTGAGCTGGCTTAACACAGACAATGACAGATGCGGATTTGTAGGACAGATTGATGACAGATTTTCTTTTGAAGAATATATTGATTATGTTCTTCAATCTCCAATGATATTTATAAACCGTGAATCAGGCGCAATCCCTGTAAACGGAAAAATTAACTTTTCAGAATTTATTGAAAACGGATTTGAAGATTTCAGCGCTAATCTTGAAGATTTTAAACTTCATGCAAATCTTTATTTCCCCGATGTACGTTTGCGCAATTTTGTCGAAATAAGAAATCATGATTGCAACGGCAAAGGGCTGCAATACGCAATTCTTGCAATATACAAGGGAATTTTATACAGTCATTCGGCAATGAAAGAAGTTGAAGAATTACTAAAACCCTTTGAATACCGTGATTTTTCAGAACTTCGTTATAATGTCCCCAAAAGCGCTCTGAACGCACGAATCGGTCAATATTTTGTAAAAGATTTAGCAAAAGAAATTTTGTATATAGCAGAAAAATCTCTGATAGAAATGGATACAAACGAAGAAAAATATCTTGATTCGATAAAAGAATATACGCTCAACGGAATAACTCCTGCTGATGTAATTATCAGGAACTGGAACGGAATTTGGAATAAAGATATAAGAAAATTGATAAAATTTGTAGGTGAATAAGTGTTATTAAAAGACACAGAACAACAATGCTTTATCTGTGTCCTGTGTCTTATTTAAGCGGTTGCATTTACAGTGTATCCGCACTGAGGCATATCCCTTTAAAGTTGTTATAAAAAGATTTTACCCGTTCAGCAACCGTTCGTATCCCGCCGCTGATTCGCAGGAGTTATGCAGGTTATCACTATCACCTGCCTCGAAATTAAAGCACAGATTGTGCACTTTTTTTCCGTCCTTTGCGCAATTTTGACGGCTGTGCTTTCCTGCACGCGTCATATCCGCATAATTCGGCTTTGAGATACGAATTAACTTTATCGTCTTACATATTTAGAATACTGTATTTTTTAAGTTATTTCATTATTCTTTTTTCCTATTTACTGCTCTTTTTATATAGACTTTTGTGCAATAGAACTGTTGTTTATTTGGTTGATAATTTATCTGCGGAGGGAAATTTAATGGCAATAAAGACCTTAGTTTTTGATTACAGGGATGAAGAAAAGGAATTTTTCGGAACACATGAACTTGAAAATTTTGAAATAACATTTTACAGTAACAGTTTGAATGACGAAACAGTAAAAGAAATCCCGCAGGAGATTTTGGACAGTACTTCTGTAATAAGCGTATTTGTAAACTCTGACGTAAATGAAAATGTTATAAATTCATTTAAAAATTTACGAATAATTTCCACCCGTTCAACAGGTATTGACCATATAGATAAACAAACCGCCGACGAAAAAAATATTGCCGTTATAAATGTTGAAAGATACGGCACAAAATCTGTTGCACAGTATACATTCGGACTTATTCTTGCACTTATAAGAAAAATAATACCTGCCTCAAATTATTTTTTATCCGGTGAGAAAAATTTATCCGAAAATTTTACAGGCAGAGATTTGTCAACGCTTACATTAGGCGTTGTCGGAACAGGTAATATAGGAATTGCCGTATGCAGGCTTGCCGGAGCTTTCGGGATGAAAATTCTGGCGTATGATTTAATTGAAAAACAGGAAGCGGTTAATAATTTTAATATCACATACACAGGATTAAACACCCTGCTTAAAGAATCAGATATTATAACACTGCATCTGCCGTATACAAAGGACAGTTACAGAATGTTTTCATCAGAACAGTTTAAATTAATGAAAAGTTCTGCTTATCTTGTAAATACATCACGCAAAGAAATTGTTAACACAAAAGATTTATACGAAGCTGTATCCAAAGGATTGATTGCTGGAACAGCTCTTGACGTTGTTTTTTGTAAAGATAAAAATTTTGATTGTGGAAATCTTTCCACGCAGACTGATGAAAATTTGCAGTGTTTTGAAGAAGAACAAATTTTAAAAGAGCTTGCTAAACTGCCTGATGTTATTATAACCCCGCATATTGCCTATGATACACAGGACGCTGTCGATTATATACTTGAAGTTACTTTTATAGCAATCAGTGATTGTATAAAAGGCGGAAATTCATACAGAATTTATTGAAATAAGCTGCAGAATAGTAAATAATCCTTATTTTAAGCCTTTAATCATTTTCCTTTTTTCGAGAAAGGGACAAAGGGAGAGGGCTGATTCAGAGGACAAGAAGTCCTGATGTCAGGAGGTCAAGCTATTATCGGTGCTAAGCACTAAAATAACTTCTGTAATAAGCTTGTCATCTTGCCATCTGCTCTTCCTGACTTCAGAATTGTACCCCACCCTAACCCTCCCCATCTGGGGAGGGAATTGATAGAATTTGATAATGAGTGTCCTCCACTTGCGGGAGGACCGAAATCTTTGATTTCGAAGAGGGGTTGCAATGAAAAGTTAACAAATTTCCATTCGGGGAGGGAGATGTATATATTCTCCCTCTCCTGTGGGAGAGGGTCAGGGTGAGGGCTTATTTTTTAACGAAATCAGCCTGAACTCTTGCATCTGAACTTCATATCTTCCGGCTTGCACCCCACCCTAACACTCCCCATTCGGGGAGGGGAACGTAGCCGTTCCATCCCCAATTTGAGTTTTGCATGAGCTTGTTCTGTCATTGTAAGAAAATGTGACGTCTGGAACGCCACGCTTCTTCGGCAATTACGTCAATATTTCAAGCAAAACAGGTGCGTGGAATAAGAAGTTAAGTAAATCTGTTCCGAATTACGAGAATACCCTGGTGCGTTGACTGAACAAAGCGATATTACGAATGAAATTTATAATATTTGTACATTCATTAAAGCGACTTCTGCACAGTCGTAAGCTGTAATGAATGGAACGGCTACGTTCCCTTCGTCATAATTTGTGAAGAAATTACACCAAAAATATAGTCTTTACGCGATTTTAGTTTAAACCCTTTGCTTTCAAAATCTTTTATTAAATCATCCGGTGGAGGAAAATTTTGTTTTGATTTAATTAAATATTCGTATGAATAATCATTTTCCGTAAATACTTTTGCAAAAAACGGCGTAATTTTTTCATAAATTTTACTTAGGAAATTTGTCTTTCCAAAATCAAGATGGAGAAAACTGCCGCCCGGTTTCAGAATTCTATAAATTTCTTCAACTGCTTTTTCTGCATTTTGAATATTTCTGAGTCCGAACCCGATTGTTATCGCATCAAAGGTATTGTCGGAATAGGGAAGATTTGTAACATCTCCCTGAAAATATTGAATTTTTGTGTTTAAGGATTTCTTTTTTGCAATTTTCAGCATATTTTCGGAAAAATCTATCCCCTCAACAATTGCATCAGGGTATAGTTTTTTAATTATTCTTGCAAGATCACCGGTGCCTGTACATAAATCAATTACACGCTCATCAGGTTTTATATCAAGATTTTTTATACTCATATATTTTACGTAATAATGGGTCCCAAAAGACATTATATTATTCATAAAGTCATACTTTTCAGATATCATATTAAACATTACATGAATCGTTTGCGGAGTTTTATCAATAATGTTTCTGCCTGTCATAAATTGTTACCTTTTTGCTTATATTAAATCTTAACATATAATAAGTTTATGAACATAGCTTTTGTACCGATAGATAACAGACCTGTATGCTATACTCTTGCAGAACAGATTTGCGCAATTAACAGCGGGATAAATTTGTTTATTCCTGAACGCGAATGGCTCGGGGATTTAACAAAATACGCGCAAACGGATAAAATTTTTGAATGGCTTAAAAATCTGCCGTCTGTTGATGCTTTAGTTCTTTCTCTTGATACTATTGCTTACGGAGGACTGATTTCTTCCAGACGCTGTGAAGAAAGTTTTGAACAAATAAAAGAAAGAGTTCAAAAATTAAAAGATATTCTTGTTGAAAAGAGTGCAAAAGTTTATGCATTCTCAAGTATAATGAGAATTTCTAACAACAATATTAATGAGGAAGAAAAAGAATACTGGAGCAGGTGGGGCAAAAAAATTTTTGAATATTCTTATAACACCCATAAAAACGGCTGTCCTCCTCAATCTGATATACCTGAAGAAATTCTTGAAGATTATCTTTCAACGCGTAAAAGAAATTTTGAAATAAACAAAATTTATCTGGAATTTCAAAAGCAGGGCTTGTTTAATACTCTTGTGTTTTCAAAAGATGACTGCGCCGAATACGGTTTTAATGTAAAAGAGGCAGAAACGCTTGAAAACTCCGGCGGATTTGTAAAAACAGGAGCCGATGAAATTCCTCTGACGCTTTTAGCGCGGGCAGTGAATGAATTTTATGCAATACCATCATTTCAAAAAGACAGAACGGAAACAGTCCTTCCCCCCCTTCACTCTTCACTTAAAATAGCTCCCGTATTTCTTGAACCAGAATACAAGGATTTAATTTCAAATTATGAAGATGTTTCAATTGAGCAGTCTGTAAAAGGCCAGATTGAACTTGCAGGATGTAAGATTTCAGAACCTTTAGATGCGGATATTCTGCTTTATGTGAATAATTTTAAAAAGCATCAGGGCGAAATTGTTATGAAAGTTCCGTCAGAACCGTTCAACGGATTGTGGGCAAAACCTGATAAGCCATATATGATTGCAGATGTAAGATTTGCAAACGGAGCTGATAACGCATTTGTAGAAAAACTGCTGGAAAGTAATTTTGATGATAATTTTTACGGTTATTCGGCATGGAATACCAGCGCAAATACACTTGGAAGCCTTATTTGTGCTGCAGTTGTAAAATATCATGCAAGTTCTTCACCCTTAAATTTTAACTCTTCGCTTTTTAAAGAATTGCAGGTTGTGCGCTTTCTTGATGATTGGGCTTATCAGGCAAATGTAAGACAGAAGCTGACAAAACCTGATGAAAAAGAAATTAAACATATGATGAAACCTTTTGAAGATAGAATTTTTCACAAATTCGGCGTAAAATATGATGTAAGCTACAAATTCCCGTGGGAAAGACTGTTTGAGGTAGAAGTTTGCATTTCATAGAAATTTTACTTTTAGCAATAGCATTAGGCGTAGATTGTCTTGTTGTTTCATTCTCTCAAGGGCTGATTTTTTCGCATAACAGATTAAAAAATTCTCTTGCACTTGCATTTACCATGGGGCTTTCGCAAGGGCTTATGGCCTGTATCGGGTATTTATTTACAGAGACAGTCAGCAAATTTATAGAACCTTACGGCAAATGGTTTGTATTTATAATATTTTTCGGACTTGGTGTTAAATTTATACATGAGGCATTTAAGAAAAAAGAAGAAGAAATCTGCTGCATAGGATTGAAATGTTTGATAGGCATGGGATTTGCAACAAGCATTGACGCTCTGGCATCAGGAGTAAGTCTGAATTTGACTCACACACCGCTTATATTTTCGGCCTCCGTAATTGCTTTAGTATCCTTTATTATGTCGATTTCCGGTTTTTGGGGAGGTAATTTGTTCAAAAAACTGCCGTCAAAATATCTTGAAATATCCGGCGGAATTATTCTGATACTTCTTGCTATTAAAGCTGTTTTTATGTAAACTGCATGCCCGAAACAGCCATAGAATCTAAATATTTTACAATTCTTAATACTTTTTAAAAACATGAAAAACCATGGCATGAGCATGTTTGCATGATTTAAAATCTGAAAACCATGTATCAGCTTCATTTTTAGCATGATTGACTTTTTAAGAACGCCTGCTATCTAGACTTTGCACTGGTTGTTACAAATGTTCACAATCACATGTCTCGCTCTTGAAATAATTTCCTTATTTTTTATAATGTAATTAAGGACGTGAGGAGGCAAAAAGCTTCTGATAAGGGGATTACGGCAGGTATATCTGCATAATTTTTTCGTACCTTGGGTGAGATAGTTAGATAAGTGGAGATTATATAAATTGTTTAGAAGTAGGGATATGGGAAGAGCTGTTGCAGTGAGAAGATGGACTCCGACTGCTCTTGAATGTTATAAAAGAGGATGCAATTGTGAAGGCTGTTTTTACAGAGATTTCTTCAGCGGTTCTTCTCAAAAATGTCAGATGAAAGCTTCCGTTTTAGAGCTTGTTCGTGTTATCGGAACTCCGAATGTTGAATTACAGCAATTTATTATTGAAGATTAATTCTTTAATAAATATTTTTTGCAATATTGCGAAAAAGGCTTTAAAAATCTTAAAATATATGTTATAATATACAAGCAGTATGTTATAGGAGGTTTCAACATGCATATTTACGTTAACGGAAGAAACATTGAAATTACTGATGCTATTAAAGCTTATGTAAAAGAAAAAATCGGTAAAGTAGCAACACATTATGACCAGATTCAGGGTATTGATGTAGTGCTGTCGGTAATTAAAAATCCGGCTGCTTCCGGGAAACACGTTGCAGAAGTCAGCTGTAAAATGAACACAGGTGTTGTAAGATGTGAAGAAGCGGCAGATTCAATGTATGAAAGTATTGATTTGCTTGCAGATAAATTGCTCAGACAGGTTCAAAAATTTAAAGATAAAAGTGTGGGCACTGACAAGTCTTCCATCAGAACAGAAGCTAAAGTCGAAGAAACAGCTGAAGCTGTTGAAGAATAGAATTTTAAAGAGGTGCACAACAAGCACCTCTTTTTTATAATAAAATAAAACAGTCATCCCGAACTTGTTTCGGGATCTAATACTCAGAATAGCCGAAAATAATAAAATGCTCGTAATAAAATAAATGCCTTATGGTAATGTGGAATTTATAAAAATATGATTAATAATAAAAAAGTAATTGTAATAATGCCTGCGTATAACGCAGAAAAAACTTTGAGACAAACTTATGACGAAATTTACAAAGATTTTGTTGATGAAGTAATTCTTGTTGATGACAACTCACAGGATAATACAAAACTTGTTTCAAAAGAATTAAATATAAAAACTATTGTTCACAAAAAAAACAAAGGCTACGGCGGTAATCAAAAATCCTGCTACAAGGCAGCTTTGCAGGCTGGAGCTGATATTGTTGTCATGCTTCATCCTGATTATCAATATACGCCGAAACTTATTCCCGCAATAGTATGCATGATGGCATTCGGTCAGTATGATGCAGTTCTTGCGTCCCGCATGTTAGGCAATTCTGCCCTGAAAGGCGGTATGCCTTTATATAAATTTATCGCAAACAAATTTTTGACTTGGTTTGAAAATGTTTTTACCGGAGAAAATTTAACCGAATACCATACAGGTTTCAGAGGCTTTACTAGAGAAGTTCTTGAAAATCTGCCGCTCGGGGAATGTGATGATGATTTTATTTTTGATAACGAAATAATCGCACTTTTGTTTTACAACAAATATAAAATAGGCGAAGTTTCGTGTCCGACAAAATATTTTAAAGAGGCATCTTCCATAAACTTTATTCGTTCTTGCAAATACGGACTCGGAGTCCTTGCAATAAGTATTAAATATAGACTTGCGAAAATGGGGTTGAAGTCAAGAATTTTCCGTTCCAATGCAAAAAAACTGGACTTATCCACGGAGATTGAATACTATTTTAAGTAAATTCTGTATATTCTGTTATATGATTACCAGGTTTTGCTTCAAAAAAAAACAGATAGCCTGTTTCTTTATTTGCTATTAGGTTTCAATATTTGCCTTGTAATATTCAATTATATGTATATAATTTCATAAGTTTATTTTTTCTATTTATATTGCAAGTTTTGTTGTATAATGAAACATATAATTGGAGTTTACGATGAATCACTGGACAAATTTAAGTATTGAATTTGCTAATCAAAAAAATTATCTGGATGAATTATTTAAAGTCTATCCTTCTATTCCCAATTGTATAAGGAATGTTAACAATGGTGTATGGGAAAAGATAGAGCAAAGTTTTAACCAGCATAATAATATTGAACTTGTAAATTCTTTACTTAAATGTGATTTATTTCCGATTAAAGACTCATATATAGCATATCTAAAACGTGATAAATCAGCTATAGAAAGAAATCCGCAAACAGTAAACCGTATTGCAGGAAATTTGTATGAAATGGGGTTAGATAAAATCTTTGAAAGATGCTGTGAACCCAAGGAAACAAACAGACAAATAGGACCGTTATTTAAAAGATGGGTTAGAACGGGTGTTTTAGGAATGATGCCTGTATCTGTTAAAACATTTATGTCATCTTCTGAGAATGCCATACTTGATGCCTCTGATTCTGAAATGCTGCGTTGGGCAAAAGAAACTGTCGGCTATAAAAGAGAAAAAGGGCTTGATTTTGCAGCAAGATTTAATGGAAAATATGTTATAGGTGAAGCTAAATTTTTAACTGATTTTGGCGGACATCAAAATGCGCAGTTTGAGGATGCTATGCTTACTCTTAACGCTGAAGTAAATAATGCTGTTAAAATTGCTATTTTGGACGGTGTTGTTTATATAAATGGTAATAATAAAATGCACAAAGCTTTATTACAAGAATCAGAAAATAATATCATTTTAAGTGCGTTAATGTTAAGAGAGTTTTTATACTCAATATAAGGTTAAATATGGAATTAAATTATAAAGGTAAAAAATCAATTGAACAAATAAATAATAATGTTGATGATGTATTTTTTAGTGAGCCAATGAGTGATGATTTTAATTATCTGATTTTCGGTGAAAATTTAAAGGCTTTAAAAGCATTGACTAATCAATACAAAAAAAAGATTGATTTAATTTATATAGACCCTCCGTTTTCAACTAACAATATTTTCAGAATCGGTAAAAACAGAACAGGCACAATAAGTTCAGCCAATAATGATGATATAGCTTATATTGATAATTTAAAAGGTTCAGATTTTTTAGAATTTATAAGAGAGAGACTTTTATATGCAAAGGAACTTTTGTCAGATCAAGGTTCTATTTATTTACATATTGATTACAAAATTGGACATTATGTGAAAATAATAATGGACGAAATTTTTGGTATTCAAAATTTTAGAAATGATATAACAAGGATAAAATGCAATCCTAAAAATTTTGAAAGAAATGCTTATGGAAATATAAAAGACATGATTCTTTTTTATTCCAAAACTAAAAATATAATATGGAATTCTCCAAAGATTCCTTATAACGAAGAAGATTTAAAAAGGTTATTTAATAAAACTGATAAAAACGGACGCCGTTATACTACAATCCCATTACATGCACCGGGAGAAACTAAAAACGGAGTAACTAGCAGCAAATTCAGAGGGATGAAACCACCTAAAGGACGCCATTGGAGATGTGCACCCGCGGAGCTGGAAGAATTGGACAGAAACGGACTGATTGAATGGTCTGCTAACGGGATTCCTAGAAAAATAATTTATGCTGATGAACGTGAAGGGAAAAAAATGCAAGATATCTGGGAGTTTAAAGATCCGCAATATCCTAATTACCCTACTGAAAAAAATCTAGATTTATTAAAAAATATTATATCAGCATCTTCAAATAAAGATAGTATTATTCTTGATTTTTTCTGCGGTTCGGGTACAACATTACTTGCTGCCCAGCAGTCTGGTAGAAAGTGGCTAGGTATTGATTTTTCTCAAAAAGCGATAGAAATTGCACAAAAAAAATTAGAAAATGATGTAAATAATTCTTTGTCCTTCAGACCTTTTAAAGTTATAAAACTAACTGATAATTTAAGTATTAATAATCAGCTGCAAACATTATGAGATGTACTTATATTATAACAACAAAACCGGCCTTTTAAAGGCCGGTTTTGTTTTCCTTTTTGTTCAGTGAAAAGTTTATGCAAAAGTATTTGCAGGTTTCTTTTGAGCTGTGGCACCCGGGATTGACTGCCAGTTGGCTGCCATAATTTTCTTGAATGATTTCAAAGCAGTATCTTCAAGTTCACCGAGTTCTTCAGCTTCCATAATTAATTCTCTTAAAGGCAAAAGGGCTCTTTGGTCTCTCAATACACCGAGAGCTGCTGCTGCACCTGCTCTAACAAGTTCATTTTCATTACGGTTTTTCATAACATCAATCAATGCCGGAACTGCTTTTGTATCATTAAGTTTGCCGAGTGATGTTACAGCGTAAATTCTAACATTTACCCATTCGTCATAAAGCATATTAATTACTTTATCAACGGCCTTTTTATTTCCGATTTCACCTAATGCTCTTGTTGCATCGCATCTTACATTAACTTTTTCGTGGTCTAAAGAAGCAATCAACGCATCTGTTGCAACATCGCCGATTTCAATCAAAGCATCTGTTGCAGTTATACAAACCTGAGGGTTTTCATCATTTAAAGCTTCTACAAGAGGTTCAACAACAATTTCGCCGCCTAAACGTCCGAGAGCACGGGCTGCACGAACTCTTACATCAACATTTCTGTCTTCACGTAAAGATTCAATCAAATGTATTGTAGCTTTTGAATCTCCAAGTTCACCGAGAGCACGGGCTGCATAAAGTCTAACGGAGCCGTTTTTGTCGTGTTTTAAAACATCAATTAACGGTTCTACGGCTTTTGAATCACCCATTTCACCGAGAACGCGTGCAGCATTATATCTGACTTTTTCTGAATTGCTTGTTTTAAGATCTGTCAATAATTCTTCAAAAGATTTTTTAACTTGTTTTTTCTTGCTGTTCACACTAATTGTCATTAAGTTTTCCTCCGACACACAATATTTTTAATTCTACTACACTTTATATTTCTATAAAAAATATTTAGAATAAAATATTGCCTTTTTTACCTACTTATATTAATTTTTATTAACAAAATATTTATTTCCTTTTTTAAGTGCAGTTGCGGGTTAAATTTCTTTAAGGGTAAAACTGACACTTTATAATATTAATATAACATATTTTTTATTCTTTGTGTTAAACATGCACAAAATTTTTGAAAAAATAGTGATTTTGTTTTTTAAATAATTAATGTCTTTCAATAATATTTGGCTGAAATCGTTAAGAAAAATTCATAAAATATTACTCACTACAGATAGTAATAATAAACTCGCTGCCTTTGCCTATCTCACTGTTTGCAATAATTTCACCTTTATGCTTCTCTATTATCTTTGAACAAATTGCTAAACCGAGACCGGTACCGATGCCTGAACTTTTTGTTGTAAAACCTGCCGTAAATATCTTACTGAGCTGATTTTGAGGAATTCCTTTGCCGGTATCTTTTATTTTTACAATGAGTTTTTTATCCTTATATTCTGTTGTAATTGTAATTGTTCCTTTACCTTCTATTGCCTGACATGCATTGATTAAAATGTTTGTAAATACCTGATTAAGCATGTTTGGAAAGCATTTCACTGCAGGGATTTCACCGTAATTTTTGATTATTTCTATTCTGTTTTTTGTTTCGTGCCTTATTAATTCCAATGTCAAATCAAGTTCTTTATTTATATCAGCTTCCTGCAGTTCTGCCTCATCAAGACGCACAAATTTTTTCAGAGATGTTACTATATTGGAAATTCGATTTACTGCTTCTTTATCTATTTCATTAATGTCTGTAAGCATCTCCTTTAATTCGGTATCTTCTATTGAATCAAGCAGCTTTGCGACTATTCCGTTGTTTGATTTTATTGAGGCAACAGGGGTATTAATTTCATGTGCCACACCTGCTACAAGCTGGCCCAGTGATGCCATTTTTTCGGAATTTATAAGCTGTATTTGAGTTTCTTTCAATTCTTTAAGGGCATTTTGCAATTCTTTTACGGTCTGAATATTTTTCTGGTAAAGCTCAGCTCTGGTGATTGCGTTTGATAATTGTGAAGAAATAGCTTCAAGAATTTCTATTTCTTCATTTAGCCCGCGTTTTTGATAGCAGAGCAAAACTATTATGCCAGTGAGGTTTTGCATCTGATGAACCGGAATAATAATTCTTAGGACAGGCTGTTTAAAAGGTTTAGCATCAGCGTATTCCATTAGTGAGTTACAGACTGAAATTTCTTTTGCTGCAATAGTTTCAGAAGTTTTTTCGTCAAAATTTATCACGTGCGGCATTTTTGATTTTTTCAAACCGTAAATTTCTTCTACGATAAATCCTTTTTTGTCAGTCTTTGCGTAATATGCTTTATAGGCTCCGAACATTATAGAAAGTTCTTTGAGAGCAGATTGAAGAATTTGTGAAATGTCTATGCTTTCTCTTATAATATTGGAAACCTTGTTTATAAGAGCAATTCGGATTGCCTGACTCTGTGCTTTTCGTTTAATTTTTTGAAGATCTTCATTTTCATCAGAGAGTAATTTTATTTCTTCTTTAAGCTTTTCATTTTCTCTGTAAATATCTGTAAGTTCATTTTGTGCGCTCACATCTGTAAAAAATAATATTGTATAATTTCCTTTTTTGACTGCCTGCAGATCGTAATACAAAATTCTGTTAAGTTCTGACTGGTATGAAATTCTTGCAAAAAAATTTTCTTTAGAAATTATTGCGTGGTAGATAGGAGAATAAATTTCAATATTTTCGGAATTCAGCGGACAGATATCAAAGCTTGAATGATGCGAAAGTTTTTTTATATTCGTAAAATCTTTAAACCACCTTTTACAAGTATGGTTTCTGTAAACGACTTCTCGTTTTATGTTCAATATGATAACAGCATCCCTGAATTGTCTGAAAATATCAAACTTTTTCATAAATATATTATATTTCAACCCGAAAAAGTGGGCAATTTTTTAAAGATGTATCAAAATGTTGTAAAAAAAGGAGAATTTATGAACGGATTTAAAAAAATCGGGGAAAAAATAAAATATTATAGAGAAAAACGCGGTTTATCACAGCAAATGCTTGCGAAGAGAACTTTTATGACGCAATCAAGACTGGAAGAAATCGAAAACGGACAGGTTATTTACCAGCTCTGGACCCTGCAAAAAATTGCAAGAGCGCTGGATATAGATCTGCCGGAACTTTTGAACTTTGAATAACAGGTTAATGTTAAAAATTCAATGCAAAATGTAACGAAATCTAAACTATTTAATCTAATTTATTAAAGTTTTTGCAGATTATTCCGTTTAAGAAAGCAAGTAAAAGGTACGCTATTTTTAAAGGAGAAAATTTTATGGGTGTAGAAAACAACGGAATATCTTTCGGCAAAAATCAAAAAATAAATTTTGAGAACTTTAACGGTATTCATAAAGATGATTTTAATAACATCAATGGCACACTGAAAGATTCATTGTTTACTAAATACGATAAAAATGATGACGGAATTCTTGATGAAGGCGAATTGTCAGCTATGCAGGGGGACATTCAGGGATATGCCAAAAATGATAAGCTGAGCAAACGCGAAACAAGAAAATTTTTCAAAAGTCTCGGGCTTGAAAATCAAAAAGATTTAAAACGCGATGATTTGTATAAATTTCTCCAAACTGTACAGCTCGACAAAGATTCAATAGCCAAAGCGTCAACAGACTCCGCTACCGGTAATACTTTTATTGAATTCAAACCCAATGAGAATAATGAAATAAAAAGAATAGTATATTCAAATGAAAAAGGGGGCGGTCATAAAACTAAAGCCGAACAGACTTTGTATGATGAAAATCATGTTTCTAGCACATTTTATAAAGAAGACGGTAAAGTTGAAAATTATGAAGTAAAAGGTAATATGCAGTTTCGCACCTTATATAATCAGGACGGAAAACCGGAACTGTATCAGGAAACTAATACTCAAACAAAAGAAAGCATAACAACAAAATATGCTCAAGACGGTAAAACTGTTGAATCAAAATATCGTACGAACGGTACGGTTACAGAATATTTAGATTCGGCAAACGGAGACCGCGTTACCTCACGCGTAACTGATAAAGGCAATAATGTAACGGAAACCATTCAATTTACCTATAATGAAGATGGGAGTGTCAGAGAGACAACACTCGGTGCAGACGGAAAACCTGTCTCATCAGTAACTAAAAAAGACGGAAAAGAACTTGCAAAATCATCTATCACCACTGCAGAGGACGGCTCAACAACTGAAATTTCTACAATCGGCGAGGGTGATAATCTTCAAAGAATAAAAATTCAGAAAGATAAAGACGGTAATGTAACAACAAGGGTTAATATTGATGAAAACGGAAACACGACAGCTTATAAACATAAAGTAAATGACGGCGAAAACTGGTACGGCATAGTTGAGGCAAAATACGGCGTATCAGGATATAAAACTGTAATGGAAATTGTTCATCAGCTTAAAAGAGATGCCGGTGTGAACAGGAATTCAAGCAAAATGCCTGATGAGATTGAACTTCCGCCGGCAATCAAATTGAAAAACGGCAAAGAGATTACTCTGAAAGATATCGATGCAAAATTTGACGAGATAAATTCTGTTGCTGCAAAAATTGATGTTTCAAATATAAAAGTTCCTGAAAATCTGCCCACAGAATATCCGAAAGATAAACTTCCGGCACAAAAAATAACTATTCCGGCATACGAAGTCAAACCGGAAAACGCAGGGGAAAAAATAACTCAACCGGATGGCAAAGTATTTGAATATAACGATAACGGCATAGTAAATTGGATTTATAACTCGGAAGCTGATTTAAAAGCTGAGAACAATGCTGTCTATATTAGTTACGATGATTCAGGTAATATATCTAAATATCAGCTGAATGACTATGACGCAAACGGAGCTTTCACTCGAGCTAAAGTGTATGACAAAGACGGCAAACTTGATTACTTTTTTGTAAATGAAGGAGCAGATCCCAAAATTTCTAATAAAAAGGAACGTCAGATACACTATAACTCTGACGGCAGTGTTCAATTGTTCTTTAATAACTATGTATACGATGAAAATGGCAGATGTGTTAGTTATGACATATTTTATCCTGATGATAAGGGAGGGTTTGAATTTACTTGGCATTATGAATGCAAATACAGCAACGACGGCAAACAGGAAAGAACAGCCTGTTATGATGCGAACGGCAGATATGATGGAGATGTCTAACCTGCCTATCCCATAGGAGGCATGGCAGGTCAAAGACAGCCCCTCTCTCTAACTCTCTCCCCAAAGGGGCGAGAGAATAAAAAGAAAATTCTCTCTCCATTAAGGAGCAAAAAATTAAAGCCTTCCCTGTTTAGGGAAGGTTTGGATGGGTATTTACAAAATTGTCGTTTGATTGTTACCCACCCCTGCCCCCTCCCTGATTAGGGATGGAGAAGGTGCTGTTTCACTAATTCATAATGGTAAATTTAGATGCTGAAATAAATTCAGCATGACAATTCCGTCATCCCGAACTTGTTTCGGGATCTTATTCAGATACTGATATGGGCTTCAAAATAACCAACACCATCTCTTAATCCCTTATTAATCAGACAGAAAGAATAAAAAAAGCAGCCTCGAAAGACTGCTTTTTTCATACCCCACCTTTATTCATCTCAAAGGAGGGGACATAGTTTTAAGCTTACACGCTCGCTAGTTCTTTTGACCTTTCCAATTGAAGCGTGCAGGTTGTAATATCGCATACACAAGACGGACCGAAATACTGAACAGCACCGGGGAATAAATATCTGTCATTCATTGCCCAGTCTTCTCTGTTTTCTTCAAGTTGTTTGAAAACAGGTCCGTCTAATTTTACAAGTGCTTTTTGAATTACAGGTTTCATTTCTCCGTGGCGTTTTTCCATATTCATCATCATAGTAAGAGGAACACCGCCTGCTATCCATTGATCAGCAGGTGCTGTCAGATTTCTTACCGATGACAAATAACCTGTCAAACCGAAATTGATTAATGCAAATGCGTTAAAGCCAAGAGAATAGCAGTAATCAGCATCAAAGTTTGACGGGAATGCACATCTGCCTTCATATCCGAAGAAATGAGACTGCGGATTGAATTTGCCGATATAGTCTCCCTGAGACTTTAATTCATCAAGTCTTGTTGAAATCATTTCGATTAACAATTTTTCTGTTTCAATTTTTGATACCTGAACGTTTCCGTGCGGATCGCGGTCTGCTAATAACTGACCTTTGATAAGTGCAGGAAGTGAATTGTAAACTTTAGCATTTGCAGGGTCAAGTCTGTTTTCAACTATATCGAATTTATCACGGATTGTTGTAGCATTCACAAAATCAGGATCGTTTTCCAGAGATGCCATAATATCATTAAGGTTTGAAATCATAGATTTCATCTCGGGAATAAATTCGATTAAGCCTTCAGGAACAATTGCAATACCGAAATTTTTACCCATATCTGCACGTTTAACAATAATATCGCACATATAATTAATAATGCTTTCTAAAGACATTTTCTTTTCTTCAACTTCTTCAGAAATTAAAGTTATGTTCGGCTGAGTCTGCAAAGCAGCTTCCAGAGCGACGTGAGAAGCACTTCTGCCCATAATTTTTATAAAGTGCCAGTATTTTTTAGCGGAATTTGCATCTCTTTGAATATTTCCGATAAGTTCTGCATAAGTTTTTGTTGCAGTATCAAATCCGAAAGAAATTTCAATCTGCTCGTTTTTCAAGTCGCCGTCAATTGTTTTCGGGCAACCGATAACCTGAATGCCTGCGTTATTTTTAACAAACCATTCTGCTAAAAGTGCAGCGTTAGTGTTTGAATCATCTCCGCCGATGATAACAACAGCAGAAATATTAAGTTTTTTGCAGACTTCCCATGATTTCTGGAACTGTTCTTCAGTTTCAAGTTTTGTTCTGCCTGAGCCGATAATATCAAATCCGCCGGTATTTCTGTAAGCGTCAATAAATTTGTCGTCAAATTCAACGTATTTGCCGTCAATAATACCGGAAGGACCGCCTAAAAAACCGTAAAGCTTGTTTGAAGAATTTGCCTGTTTCAAAGCATCATACAAACCAGCAATTACGTTGTGGCCTCCGGGAGCTTGTCCGCCTGAAAGGATTACACCGACATTTCTTACTTCAGATGATTTTGAAGAAGAAGATGTTTTAAAAGTTACAACGGGTTTACCGTATGTATTTTTGAATAAATTTTGAATTTGTTCCTGATCTCTGACTGATTGAGTTGCGGAACCTTCAGCCATTTCCAGATTGTTAATACCGTCTGCAAGGCTTGACGGAAGTTTCGGCTGATACTTTAATCTTTCGATTTGTAACGGTGAAAGTTTTTCCATATTTCTCTTCCTTTTCTTGAGTAATACTATTTTACACTGACATGTTAACACAAAAAAAATGAGAAATTTAATTATTTTCTTACTAATTCATAGCCTTCAAATCTTGCCGGATTAAATCTGTCTACAACTTCATAATTTTTTGGGAGATTAATATTTTCTATTTTGGAATTTGAATATTTTCTTTCAAACAGCAAAAAATAATGATTATAATTTTGAGGTATTTTATTTATCGAGTCTAAAAATTCATATTTTTGATTATCAGGCATATTAAATATCAAATTCAAATAACAAGAATATGTTGAATTATTTATTATTATGACTGGCAATTCCGTTTTTTGAATAAACTTAAATTTTTCATATTCCGTATCATTGATATTCTGAATTTTTGCCCTGAAAAATTTATACGGGGAAACAATAGTGTATTCTACAGTGGAATAAGGGGAAACTGCATAAATTACAAGTAATAAAATACTTCCTGCAGACAATAATTTTTTTGCAAAATCTTTTGCTCCGTAGATTAGCATCGGAAGAACAATGCTCATAACTGGAAATATTGGAACTATATATCGAAGAACTTTAAACGGAGCAATACACATAACTATAATCGAATAAATTATGCTTCCTGATACCAATAATAAAGCTGATTTATTATACTTATCTTTCTTTTGGTAAACTGCCAGTATCATTAAAAGAATTAACGGCATATAAATCAAATAGCTTATAACATTACTAAAATAGAAAATTAAACTATGAATTATTCTAAATACACACATTCCGGATTTAAAACTGGCATTGTCAAATGTTTCTCCGGCCCTCATGCTTGTAAATCCGTTTAAAAAACCCGGATAAAAGGCAAATATTAAAATAGCTGCACTGCCAAGACAACCTAATAAAAATAACAAATTTTTATACAGTTTATTTTTTAAACATACAAATACTAAGATCAAACCAAGAATAGCAGTATATAATATAGCAAAATATCCTGTTAGTATTGTAAAAGCAATACTTAAAACAATAAATATTCCATTTTTTATATTAATTATATTTTCTCTTTTATTTAATTTCTCAAAAATATTAATAAAAACATAAGTCAGCAAGACGAATGATAATTCTTGAAGCTGATAGGGCCTGATAAAAAGAGTATTTGAGATACTTCCCGTATTCAAAAAAGCAAATGCAAGCCCCGTAATTATAACATAGCTGTCAGGAAACAATCTTTGTAAAATTTTAAACATTATAAAAAATTCAAGTATAAAAAATAAGAGATTTAAACTGCATCCTTTTGCAATAAATTCATGCGGTGATAATACTCCGCCTCCGCCTTGTGTCCACAGGAGATAAATTGAATTATATAAAGTACAATGACAGGTGTCATTATTATTATTTTTACGCAGTCTTATAACATCCTGCAGTGCTTCTTTCAAATTCGTATTATTTTTGAATGTCAAATCCCGGAGTTCTCTGCCTGTATAAATTTTGTCTTTAGCAAACGGAATATCCCACTGATATCCGTTAAAATTGGATATCACATGTGTAAAACCTTCATCGATATGAATTCCGACTTTTTGTGAAATATAAAAAATTCTTATAAAAAAAGCAAACAAAAATACAATTATTGAAAAAATTATTATTAATTTTTTCTTATCAAAATTAATCTGCGAAATCATTAATATTTGTCTCCCTGACAATAAAAACTGGTCTTTGTTTAGTTTCTGTATAAATCCTTGCAATATATTCACCTATGATTCCGGTGCATAAAAGCTGAATACCGCTGCAAAAGAAAATTATACATACCAGAGATGCCCAGCCTGAAGCAGTAACTCCGAATTTAATCGTTTTATAAATAACATAAATTATTACCAATATTGAAATAACAAAAAATATCAACCCGAGCATAGATATAAAATGCAGAAAAGAAACGGAAAATGATAACATGCCGTCTAATGCAAGCGTTAATAACTTAATAAATGATTGCTTAGCGTTCCCGCTGTTTCTATTAATATATTCATATTCAAAGTATTTTGTTTTAAATCCTATCCAGTCAAAAATTCCTTTGGAAAATCTGTTTCTTTCAGACAATTGCAAAAACGCATTTGTCATTGTTCTGTTCATCAGTCTGAAATCTCTAACATTTTCTCTGATTTTGGTACTTGAAAACAGATTTAGCAATTTATAAAAAATTGATGCACAAAACGCTTTTATAACAGGCTCTCCTTTTCTGCCGGCACGTATTGCTCCGGCGGAATCGTATCCTTTTTCTGTTACAGCTTCATACATATCTTTTAAAAGATGTAAGGGATCCTGCAGGTCAACATCGGAATTAATGACATATTTTCCTTTGCTTGCTTTCATTCCTGCCGCCATAGCGGACTCTTTACCGAAATTGCGTGAAAGACTTATATATTTTATTCTTTCATCATTATCTGCAAGACTTTTAATTATTGAAAGAGTTTCATCTGTTGAGCCGTCATCAACGAATATCAATTCAAAATTTTCATCTGGACAATATTTTAAAAATTCATTATAAAAAATTTTTATATTTTCAGCTTCATTTAAAACAGGAACTATTACAGAGAAATTTATTGTATTTTTCGTACAGGACTTAGGGGTAGGGGCAATTTTATGATTTTCTGATTCCATAATAAAAACTCCTGTTTTTTGTTCATACTCTTTTGTTATAGTATATTATTTTTTTTATAAAGCGCAAATTTGTAAAAGAAACTTAAAAAATTTTTTTGTTTATCTTATTATAATCTTATAATTGATAAAAGGAGAATGAAATATGGGAAAGAATAGAATTGGTATAGATGTAGGCGGAACAAACGTTAAACTTGCTCTCGTAAATGACAAAGGAGAAATAAATTATTCAAATTCCGTTCCGACTCGTGCGGAAATGGGTTATGAATATACTGTCGAAAATATTAAACAGGCAATTTATGACCTGCTCAAAGAAACAAAACTTTCTGCAAAAGATATTGAAGGCATAGGCTTCGGCTTCCCCGGACAGGTTGATTATAAAGCGGGAATTGTAAGAAACGCACCTAATATTCCCGGATGGGTGGAAGTTCCTATCGCCAAACTTATTGAAGACGAATTCCATGTCCCGACACGTGTTGACAACGATGTAAGATGCGCAGCACTAGGTGAACTCAATTACGGTGCAGGCAGAGGATGTGAAAATCTTATTTGTATTACAGTCGGAACAGGTATCGGTTCAGGCTTGATTGTTAACGGGAAACTTGTAAGAGGAGCTTCTAACGCCGCAGGCGAAATAGGTCATATCAAACTCCAGATGAATGGCGGACCTTTATGCGGATGCGGTGATACAGGATGTTTGGAAGCTTTTGCTTCAGGTCCTTCAATAGTTGCCATGGCAAACGATTATATCAAAGGCGGCAAATCAGCTAAATTCAGAGAAATGGCAGAAGGCGGAGCAATTACACCTTACATTGTCTGTGAAGCTGCAAAAGCAGGCGACCCTGTCGCACAAAGAATTTTTACAATAATGGGTGAATATATAGGAATAGGTATGGCAAGCGTTGTAAACTTACTTAACCCTGAAAAAATTATTGTCGGAGGCGGAGTTGCAGAAGCAGGTGATTTCTTGCTTGCTCCTTTGAAAGAAACTCTTTTGAAACGTGCAATGAAAGTCGCAGGCTCTGTTGTTGAAGTAGTTCCTGCAGAACTCGGAAACACAGCAGGTGTCATTGGCGCAAGCTTATTGATTGAAAGTTAAAAATGAGGAATAATTTTTTATTTTTGTCAACAACGTCTTTCTGAATCGGTTCAGAATATATGTGAAATCCTAAAATGAATTCAGGATAACAAAAATAAAATTAAAATAGCATTTTATAAATCATACGGACAAGCTTTTCATCACTGTTAAGCTTGTCTATTATTTTGTTTTTCAAAATTTCTGTATCTTTCAGATGTTCTGTTTTTAAAATTTCATCCGGAGTAATATCGAAAACTTCAATAAGTTTGTCAAGAGTACTTACACGCGGGAATGTCTCACCGTTTTCAATTTTTATCAAATTTCTTGTATCAATTCCGATAAGTTCGGCAAGTTTCTCCTGCGTGAGCGAGCGTTCTTTTCTTAATTCCTTAATTCTTTTTCCGAATAAATTTTTTATGCTTTCCATAATAATAATTTATACAATGTATAAATATATTGTGTGATGATTTTTTATATCAGTTTATATTGACAATAGTGATATAATAATGTAAAATAATGACATGAGATATCATATTGGTAACAAAAATATGAAAAATTCTGCATTTACTCCGGCAGAAGGTGCTGCGCACGTGGATATGTCGGACAATTCTTGTCAGTTCTCAGCAAATTATTGTGAGGATTGCTCAGGAGGTCAAGCAGGCATTTTAGAATCTTTATACTTCACTCTTCACGCTTCACTAAAAAAACAAGCCGCGTTCACTCTGGCGGAAGTTTTGATAACTTTAGGAATAATCGGCGTAGTTGCTGCTTTGACAATGCCTGCTTTAATAGCTAACTATCAAAAGCAGGTAACCTTAAACGGATTAAAAAAGGCCTATTCACAACTTGCTCAAGCCGTACAGCTTTCAGAAGCAGAAAACGGAGAAATAGAATACTGGGATTTAACTTTAGGCTCTGATGTTTTTATTGAAAAATACATAGTTCCTTTTTTAAAAAATATTGGTAAAACATCAGGCAGAGAGATTAATACTCTTATTAATTATAAATATCTTAACGGGCAGACAATTACTGAATTCAGCGCAAACGGGACAGACACTTCCGTAAGAAAATTAGCAGACGGGTCAATAATATTTGTTGATTCCTGGACTCCTGATGACGGGAGTTATAGAACTATTATGGTTGATATTAATGGTTATAAAAGACCCAATGTACTCGGCAAAGATTTATTTTCATTTTGGATCAACAAGACAAACGGTTTATCTCCTTCGGGTTCTTGTACGGGTGATGAATGTCTGGAACCGGCTTTACACATGTGCAATAAAGAGGCTGACAAAAGCGGTTATGCATGTGCAAGAGTAATAATTCAAAACGGCTGGCAGATAACTGAAAATTACCCGTGGTAATTTGAATATTCAATTTGTTTTTGCTAATAATTTATTATGGCAGTATACTTTTTTTACGGTGAAGAAGATTACAATATTGAGCAGGAAATCGGGAAACTAAAAAAAGGCCTTGATAAAAATTTCCTTGAAATGTCTTTCAAAACTTATGACAACCCAAAATTCCCCGATTTAATTTCAATTCTGCGTTCACAGCCCATGATGTTCGGGAAAATGCTTATTGTAATTAACTGCCTTGATTATTTTACCAAAACTTTTGAAGATAAAGAGATTAAAGAAATAGAAAGTGCGCTGGAAGGCAATAACGAAAATCTTGACATAGTTTTTGTGGCGCAGCTTCCGAGAAATGAAGGGAAAAAACTCGACAGCCGTAAAAAATTCTTCAAACTTCTGAAAAAATATAACGCGGTGGAATGTTCTGTTATTCCGACTTATAAAACAGCAGAGCTTGAAAGCTGGATTATAAAACAGGGCAAGTCAAAGGGGATTAAACTTGACAAAAATGCACTCACTGCAATAATTTCACAAATAGGTAATAATCTTCGCCAGATAGACGGAGAACTTGATAAATTGAAGCTTTTTACATACCCGAATGATACTGTTACTGCAGATATGGTGAGGGAAATTTGTATTTCCAATGAGGATTTGTTCGCTTTTTCTGACTTTTTGATGGAAAACGAAAAAGACAGAGCGCTTCTTGAATACAGAAAACTGCTTGACACAAGATATCCGTTAGAAATTTTGTCTACTTTGCAGACGATGCTAAGACGCTGGATAATTTTAAAAGCAAAAGGAAACAGTGCAACACCTGTGGAACTTTCAAGAATGACAGGAATGCATGAGTATGTTGTCAAACTAACTTTGCAGAAACTCAAAAAAAATAACCTGAAAGATCTTGTAAAATTAAAAGAGAACCTGACTGATGCGGAATACAGAATTAAATCGGGACTTGCGCTTGATGTTGAAAAAGAGGTGGAAAATGCGTTGTTTAGATAAACAATATCCATTTTTAATGAAATATTTTGATAACGGTATAGCATCGCAAAACCGTCAAATAGCACATTGCATTCTGTTCTACGGTTCCGATATCCAATCACAGTATGAACTGGCGCTCGAAATTGCTAGAATGCTTAACTGCATGGGAGACCATACAGAAAACTGCCAGTGTCTCAATTGTAAATGGATTAGAGAAAATAATCATCCCGCCGTTTTGACTATTTCAAAAGTTGACAACAAACCATCTGACGATACTTCTAAAACCGTAATTTCAATTGATCAGGCAAGAATGATTAAAAATGATTTGCTTGTAACATCTGATTACCACAGAGTTTTGATTTTTTGCGACAGAGACAAAGAAGGAAATATTCAGGGGTTAAACCAGTTGAATTTTCAGGCAGATGCCGCTAACGCTTTATTGAAAACTTTTGAAGAACCGCCTTCCAATACAACATTTATATTTCTGACAAAAGATAAATCGGATATGATAACAACAGTTGTTTCACGCGCACAGTGTTTTTATGTTCCGTCAATGAAGGAAGAAGATAGAAACTTTTCTCTGGTGAAAGATGCAATGGACGGGTATCTGGAACTTGAACGCAATGAAGTTCTTGACTTCAATGACAAAATTCTTGATATAGCAAAAATGGTCGATCCCTTAGAAGTTTTTACACAGATGCAGAATTATATTAATGCTTTTTTAAAAACAAATCTTGATAATTTATCGCTGAAAGTGAAGCTTATTTCAGATATAAAAGCAATTGAAACCGCAAAAAAAGAATACCGCCTGAATATGAATATTCAGACGATAGTTGAAACATTGAGTTTTAAATTAATATTATAAATTAGGAATTAATAAGCTCTTCGATTTTATTTTCAACAAACAAATTATTTAATTTATTAACGTGTTCTTCCATTTTTGAGAGGCAGAAATCGACTTCTTTCAGATCATTGTTATCAGCTTTTCCATCAGTAAACTTTTGAGCAATTTCAAGTAGACTTTTAAGCTCAACAACAGCGCTTTCAATAATTCCAACTGTTTTTAATTTATCATTTTTATCCATTTCTTACCTCTGATATTAATATACATTAAATAATCTGGGGCGTATATTACCTACATGTCTAATATTCACCTCAAGGAAGTAATTTATTTACCAAATAGTTATTATAAATACCATGATAAAAAATAGATTTTCAATTATTTTAGGGATAAAAAGAATGGACAGGGGTGAAGTTGCGAAACTAACCGGAATTAACAGAAAGACTTTATATAATATTTATCATGACAAATCAAAAGGTATTGAGTTTGAAACTCTTAATAAGCTGTGTTTTGCATTAGACTGCACACCGAATGACCTGTTCAAATATGTGCCTGACGAAAATTAAAAATACACTTGAAATTTATATAAACATAAGTTATAATATAAATAAGGGCGGGACAAGTTACCGCTTGCCCCTTTAAAAGCCCTCAAAGTAGTTTAAGTGCTAGTATTATCAGTAAAATGATTACTAGCGCTTTTTCAGTTACACTGAAATCCACTTTTTACCACCACCTTTCCTCTATCGGTTTTACAAATTTGCAGTTTGTGCCGCAGAGGTACAGGTATGATAAAAAAGGGCTTACCCTCAATCATATATTAACAGAAAATGTAAAATCTTAATCATCTGTATGGCGGAAATATTATTAATTTAATATATATACTTTTGAGCTTCCAGTTTTAACTTTTCCTGTTTTGCCATTTTTTTGAGAAGTTTTTCTTCAGGAGTTTTTATTCTGAACATATTTAAAAACCAGACTTTTGCCATTCGCAAACCTGTTTTAGAAAATAAAGGAACTTTTACTGACGGTGCTGATATATTTTTTGACAGGTCAAAATTATCCACAGCTAACTTTGCGTGCTCTTTTATTGCATGTTTAAAAACTTTATAGTTGCCTGCAGCGGCTGAAAATACCATATCTGATTTTAATTTAGCAATTCTAGCGGCAACAGGTGATGCAAGATCAGGTGAAATTTTTATCATTATTACTCCTTCTGAATTTCTTTTTTGAAAATCAGTGTATTTATTTTTTTGTCATTCACTTGATTTTCAATTTCTTTAACAAGCATAAATTTATTTTTTTGATAGTAGTCATAATCACAGGCTGTATCAGTCCAGAGATAAATATTTTTTATGCCGTTCTCTTTTGCTGTTTCGACAAGTTTTGACAGAAGCATTTTGCCGCCGCCTTTTTGCGTACTGATAAAAAGCCCCATCATCAAATCATATTCATTCATTACTAATTTGACTTCTTTACCTGTATTTTCAAGATAATCAAGAAGATTAAGAGCGGTGATTTTATCATTATCTGACAAAGTTTGTATTTCTGTTTTAAAATTTTCAACACTGCTATTTTTATCAGTTTTTGATGATGCAAAAACCAGCCCTTTCAATCCATCATCATCTAATGCAAAAGAAAATGTTTTATTTAAATAATAGTATTTCAGCGTAAAATCATATATAATTTTTTGAAGTCCTGCATTTTCTTTTGAATACAAATCACCCCATACAAGATGGGTAATTTTTGAAGCTTCTTCAATATCGATGTCTGTAAAATTTCTTACAATCATATCAGAAATTTTCCGTTTTCATATATAAGTTTGTCATCGGCATATATTTTCCCGCCTGCAATGTTTGATGACGGTTTCATATTTTTAATCATATCCCAGTGAACGCCTGAGACATTTTTTCCGCCTGTTTCGGGGTAAGATGCGCCGACTGCCATGTGGATTGCTCCGCCGATTTTTTCATCAAATAGAATATTTCCGGTAACTTCCTGAATTTCATCATTTGTTCCCATTGCAATTTCTCCGATGCCTTTTGAGCCTTCATCGGTATTAAGCATTGCTTCAAGGAAATCACGGCCTGTTTCAGCATCAAATTTTACTATCTGACCGTTTTCAATCCAGAGATGAACACCGGTTGCAGAGTTTCCGCGGTAGTTTTGCGGAAAATCAAAGTAGATTTCACCGTTAATATCATCTTCAACAGGTGATGTGAAAACTTCACCGTCAGGATAGTTGTTAATTCCTGAACAGCTAATCCATTTTCTGCCTTCAACACCAAAGGTTATATCAGTTTTTTCGCCTGTTATGCGTATTTTTTTTACACCGTTTAAGTAATTTGCCCATTTAGTCTGTTTTTCATCAAGCTCTTTTAATTTTGCAACAGGATCATCCTGATCAAGGTAGCAGGACTTGAACAGGAATTCCGAGTATTCATCAAAAGACATTTTAGCTTCCTGAGCGAGTGCATGTGTCGGCACATCTGCGACAACCCATGAGGCTTCGCCTTTTGCTGATCTGTCCATAAGAAGTTTAGACAAGCCTTGTGATGCTTTTGAACGGCGTGCAAGCTTTTTCATATCAGCACGCGCCATATTTTTGGTATTCATCGGCGCGCCGATTGAAATAAATTTATTAACGGTTTCATATTCAAGTTTTACAATCGGATCAATATAGTCCAACTGTTCATCCGATGCGTGTTTAATGAAAATATCCGACATATCTTCAAAAGACGTTCTCAAAATCGGATACGCTCCTTTTTGAATAACTCTTTTATAAACAGCTTTAACAAGCTCTTTTGCATAAATGCTTGCTGCCCTGATTTGTACAAGATCGCCTTTTTGAACGTTTGTCGAATAATCGACAAGAACTTCGGCATATTTTTCCCAGATTGTTTTTTGCATATAATACCTCTTTTCCCCCTCACCCATTTTTCAAATGTTCATCCTTCGCATTGAAAAATTTCCCTCTCCCGCAAGCCACTCGCTCTCAATAAATAAAATGGCCAAATCTTAGTCCTCTATTTGCTCGTTCGGGCGAGGGAAAATTATATTTAATTATCTTCTAAAGATTCGTGGCCTGACTTGTGGGTTTTTAAAAGCACCCCGCGTTTTGATGTCTGAATAAATTCAATCATTTTTTCAATATATTCATTCATCGGAATTTCCGCTTTAATCTTTTCGATTGCCTGAGTTGTGTTGTATTCTTCGGAAATCAACAGTTTGAAAGCTTCGTTTGTGGCTGTTCTTATTTCTTGAGAAACTCCTCTGCGTTTCATCGCAATTACATTCAAACCGCGCGGGACAGGGGGTCTGCCTTCGCCTTTTGAGTAAGGCAGAATATCCTGACGCGATGCTGAAAAACCGCTTATAATTGCCATATCGCCTATTCTTATATTCTGATGGAATACGCTCATTCCGCCGACAAATGCGCCAAAGCCTACATGAACATGCCCGCCTAAAGTTACGAGGTTTGCCAGAATTACTTCATCAGCAAGGACACAGTTATGAGCGACATGCGAGCCGACCATAAGCAGGCATTTTTTACCTATTCTTGTTGTGAAATCTCCGCAGGCGGCACCTCTGTGAACGGTTACATTCTCTTTGATAATTGTGCCATCTCCTATAACCACTTTTGTAGGTTCGCCCTTGTAACCTAAATCCTGCGGTTCTGAACCTATTGTCGCAAAGGGAGAAATTGTACAATCATCGCCGATTTCGGCAAATTCTATATGAGCATTTGAAATAACTCTTGTTCTGTGCCCTATTGTAACATTTTCGCCTATAACAACATATGGTCCTATTATTGCGTCATCTGCAATTTTTGCGGATGGGTGTATAATCGCGGTTTTGTCTATCATTTTTTTTACCCTCTTTGTCGATTTTTGTGTTACT
>ULJB01024840.1_pt1 | contig 48915 bp, 48 predicted proteins | sample 1950771 | NCBI WGS metagenome assembly ULJB01 (sample SAMEA4835461, study PRJEB28245) | human gut metagenome | biome: gut microbiome; material: fecal sample | place: Denmark | collected 2008
ATATTAAGATGCTTTAATAAAATATAATAATTTTATGGAAGAATTTAAACCGATAAAAACAGAAAAAACAGTCATCAGTATCAGATTGGATGTTAATATGCTTAAAAATATTGATGACATATCTGCAAAAACTGATATCAGCCGTAATGAGTTTATTATTCAATGTATTGAGTATGCTTTAAATAATATGAATAAATCTCTTTACAAATAGTAAAATTCCGCCCGTATCAGGATTTATGTATTATAATTATATATGTACATATAGATAAGGGATAGAGTTTTGAAAAATAAAAAGTATTATTTTATCGCAATAGGCGGTGTAGGAATGAGCGGTCTGGCAAAGTATCTGCTGGAAAACGGATGCGATGTTTCAGGCTCTGATATAGTTGACAGTAAATATATTCAAAAATTAAGAGATTTAGGTGCTAAAGTTTACATAGGTCAAAGGGCTGAAAATGTACCGCCGGACGCCATAGTTGTTGCGAGCACCGCAATCCGCGAAAATAACCCCGAAATGGTCAGAGCAAAAGAGCTCGGCTTAACGGTTTATCACCGATCAGATATTTTAGCCGAAATTTCAAGATGGGGTAAGTTTTTCCTCGGGTATTCCGGGACTCACGGGAAAACAACAACCAGCGGACTTTCATCTTATGTTCTTGAAAAAGCCGGGCTAAAACCATCTTACGTAGTCGGAGGAATTATTCCTTCTCTTGAAACTAACGCACACTCGCAGGACGGGAAATTTTTCGTTGCAGAACTTGACGAAAGCGACGGTACTATAGTTAAATATTGTCCTAATATTTGCGTTATTAACAACCTTGAACCTGATCATCTGGATTTTTACAAAGACGGTTTGAAATCAATTCTTTCAACATTTGATAAATTTATTTCAAAAATACCTGACAGTTCACTTGTGCTGGTAAATGCCGACTGCAAAGCAACTATGAGCCTGCACGGACACAAAACAATGACATACGCTCTTGAAAACGATGCTGATTATAAAGCCGTAAATATCAGCTATAAACCTGATTGCACAACATTTGATATTTATTACAAGGGTGAATTTTTAACTGATTTAAAAATTATCCTGCGCGGGAAGCATAATGTTTATAATGCTTTATCAGTTCTTGCAAGTCTTCATCAGGCAGGAGTTGATATTAGTGTTGTTAAACCGCATTTTGCAACCTTTTCAGGCATGGGAAGGAGATTTCAGAAAGTCGGAGAATTTGACGGGGTAACTATTTATGATGATTATGCGCATCATCCGACAGAAATTAAGGCAACTCTTTCATCTGCCGAAGGAATGCAGGGGAAACATATTATTGCAGTTTTTCAGCCGCACAGATTCAGCCGATTGAAAAATCTTTGGGATGAATTTCTGGATGCATTTTCAGGAGTTGATAAAGTTGTTGTAACAGATGTTTATGCCGCATCTGAGGATGCTCTTGACGGCATAAATTCTGAAAATTTTGTGAAAGATTTGTCATGTCATATTGATATTCCATGTGAATACATAAAAGGCTCGATTGCAGATGTTGCAAAGAAACTTTATCCTGAACTTAAAAAAGATGATGTTGTAATCGGTCTTGGAGCCGGAACTATTACAAATCTTTCAAAAGAACTTTTGAATGCCAGAAAAGAGGCTGTTGGTGCTGCAAACTGATTATGATATAAAAAAAATGACATCTTTTAAAATCGGAGGGAAAATTGCAAGGATGTATTTCCCCGAATCGGTTGAAGAATTTGTCGAGATAAAAGAAAAAGAGTCTGAATCATTTGTTGCGGGAAATTTTTCCAATATTCTTGTGTCATCAGATGGGTATGACGGTGCTGTTATCTGTACAAAAAAGATTGACGGGATAAGGATCGAAGGCAATAGGGTACTTGCAGGTGCAGGCGTCAGAGGTACAAAATTATCAAAAATTGTTTTAGAAAACGGGTTGAGCGGGCTTGAATTTATGATAGCTTTTCCCGGCTCTGTCGGCGGTGAAGTCTTTATGAATGCGGGAGCACACGGACAGATGATTGCGGATGTTTTGAGATCAGCAAGGGTTTACTGTCCTGAGAAAGGTGTTATATCCCTTACAAATGCGGATATGCAGTTCAGCTACAGAACATCAATATGCCAGAAGATGCCTTATTCTGTATTAGAGGCAGAATTTGCTTTGCAGCCTTGTGCAAAAGATAAAATTCAGGAAAAAATGAATGAAAATTTATCTTTCAGACAGAACAAGCAGCCGTCTTTGACTTTGCCAAACTGCGGCAGTACTTTCAGAAATCCGGAAGGTGATTCTGCTGGGCGTCTTTTGGACGAGGCCGGAGTTAAAGGACTTAAAATCGGCGGTGCTTATGTTTGGGAAAATCACGCAAACTTTATTATAAATGACGGGAGTGCAACATCTTTAGATATTTTAGAATTAATGTATGAAATGTATTCGCGTGTAAAAGAAAAGTTTAATGTAGAATTAAAACCCGAGGTAAGATATCTCGGCGGGAAAAATGAAAAAGAGGTTGAATTATGCAGGAAATTAAAGCTGTTGTAGATAAAAATTCAAAAATTGCGGTTTTATGCGGTGGAATGTCATCGGAAGCCGAGGTTTCCATGAGATCAGGCAAAGGCTGTTATGATGCTTTGCAAAGACTCGGATATAAAAATTCCGAAATGGTCGTTGTCGATAAAGATATTGCTTTAAAATTAAAAGAGGGCAATTATGATTATGCTTTTAACGCACTGCACGGCAAATATGGAGAAGACGGCTGTATTCAAGGAATTTTGGAAATTTTAAGAATTCCATACACAGGATGCGGTGTTATGGCAAGTTCTCTTTGTATGAATAAAGAATTCACAAAACGAATTTTATCAACAAATCCTGCTATTGTTATGGCAAAATCAGCTTTTGTAAAAAAAGGTGATGATTTGTTTGAGAAAACAAAAGATTTAACTTATCCTCTTTTTGTAAAACCTGTAAGCGAGGGATCAAGCTTCGGTATGACAAAGGTTGATAAAAAAGAAGATTTGAAATCCGCCTATGAAACAGCACTAAAATATAATGATGATGTTTTGATAGAAGAATTTATTGACGGTTTTTTTGTAACTGTCGGAGTGTTGGAGTGTGAAGGCGAACCGTTTGCAACTGAAATTTTGGAAATCAGACCAAAAACCGAATGGTATGATTTCGAGGCAAAATATACCAGCGGAATGTCGGAATTTATCTGTCCTGCCAGGTTGTCGGAAGATGTTACAAAGCGGGTCAAGGAGGCTGCGGTAAAAGCATTTGAAACGGCAGGGTGCAGAGGGGTTTCAAGAATTGATTTTATGATGAAAGATGATATTCCTTATCTGCTTGAAATCAATACAAGCCCAGGAATGACAACAGTTAGTGATCTTCCGGCACAGTCGGCAGCAATGGGAATAAATTACGATAATCTGGTACAGTTAATTTTGAATAGTGCAGGATTGAATAAATAAATGGCAGATGATGAAATAACTCATAATCAGGATAATGAAATAACGGAATACCATGAATTTTCTGAGACAATAGAAATTAATGAAGTTGAAGAACAAGAAGGTATTCATGACGGAAAGCATCTTGTTAAAAAGAAACGCCGTGAGCGTCTTGTGCGTAAGGGGCGTATGAAACAGGAACGTTTCCGCGCTTTTGTGAGATTTTTTCTTTCTTTGTTTTTTATTTTCTTTCTTGTATACGGTCTGCGCTGTAAAGGCTGGTATATGGACAAAAAGGCTTTTACCTACGTGGGCGGCAGGGCTGTTGAAATTATAAATAACAAAATTGTTCCATCGCATAAAATTCTGGTTCTTTTAAAAAACAGCAATGTCCCGAATGTTCCAATATATATGGCAAGAACTGATGCTATAAAAAAAGAACTTATGAAACTGACTCCTATTGAGGATGTTTATATAAGACGTTACGCTTTTCCTGCAAGAATTCAAATTATTGTAAAAGAAAGAATTCCTGTTATAACAATTGCTCCCGATGAAAAAGTTTCGCCTGTCGCGTTTTTTACAACAGACGGGAAACTTATCGGGCATGAATATCTTCCTTTAAATCCGTCTTATAAAACGATAAAAGTATTATCTTACGGTAACAGGGGAGATGACTACCGTAAGTGGAATTTAGAAAGAATACATGAAATTGAAAAAATAAACAGGTATGTTGAGACTTATTCAAAAGAGCCTGTTGAATATATAGATTTTAGAAATCCTGATGATGTTTATGTAAAAATTAAAACTGTTAACATCAGGATAGGTAAAATAGACGAAAATGTTTATAAGCGGATAGAACGAATTCCGTCAATTTTGCCTCAGGTAAAGCTTGTTGATTCAAAAGTAAAATATTTGGATTTAAGCTGGGAGAAAGTTAATTATTTAAAACTGGAGTAAACTTTTTAAAAGAGGATAAAAAATATGAAGATTACGGTAGCACAAATCAGATTAAAAACGGCAGATTTCAAATTTAATTTGGATAATATAATTAAGAATATTAATTCCGATTGTGATTTGATTGTTTTTCCGCAGACAGATGTTGAAGAATTAGGCGGAAAAGATCTTGTTTTTGATGAAAAATGTATGTCTGCCCAATCGCAATTATATAGAGAGATTGCTGATAAGAACTATAAGCAGAATATTATTATAGGCGATATCTTAATCAGAAATGGCGAAGTTGAAGTCGCTGACTACGGTGTATTTGATATATGCGGGAAAAAAGTATATGTTTCCGATACTTTTGAGGAAGATGTTGATTGTGATTTATATATTCTTGCAAAAAACAGATATTACGCAATGCATACTTATAAAGAGTTTGTTGAAAGTATCAATACCCGTTGTGATTTTATTTATGTGAATGCTTTAGGTATTGCTGATGAAAATGTTTTTGCAGGCGGAAGTTTTGCAAAAAATTCAAATAATGAACTTGTAATGCAGATGCCTGTATGCCGTGAAGATGTTGATACTGTTGATTTTTCAAGGAATGTAGAATTTACTGATGAGCCTTTGGAAGCTCAAATTGTAGATGTAACGACATTTGCACTAAAAGAATACTGTGAAAATACAGGATTTAAAAAGGTTGTATTGGGATTGTCAGGCGGAATAGACAGTGCGTTGACTGCAGTTCTTGCTGTTAAAGCATTAGGTGCTGAAAATGTTCTTGGAGTATTAATGCCGAGTATGTTTTCGTCAGAAGGAAGTATTACAGACAGTCTGAATCTTGCTGAAAATCTCGGTATTAAAACTGTTAAAGAACCGATTACTCCTTTGTTTGACGAATTTATGAAAAAGAGAGAAAGGCTCCATGACCTTGCGGAAGAAAATTTGCAGGCAAGATTGCGCGGTTTGATTTTAATGTTTTATTCAAACAGAGAAAACATGCTTTTGCTGTCAACAGGCAATAAGTCTGAAAGTGCCATGGGGTTTGGTACTTTATACGGAGATCTGGCTGGCGGATTTAATATGATTTGCGATTTGACAAAAACTAATGTTTATAAAGTTTCGAATTATATAAACAGAGATAGAGAAATTATACCTCAGGAAATTATTGATAAAGCACCGTCAGCGGAACTTCATCCGGGACAGAAAGATCAGGACAGACTTCCTCAGTATGCGGTGCTTGACGATATTATAGAAATGTACCTTGAAGAAAACAAATCAGCGGAAGATATTTCTAAAAAATATGATAAAGCCGTTGTTGATGAAACAATTAGAAAGATTTACAGAATGCAGTTTAAACGTCATCAGGGATGTCTCGGGGTAAGACTTACCGAACGTTCATTCTGCAACGGTGTAAATCTGCCGGTTGTTCAGAGGTTTTATTGATATTTTTTATTCCGGTAATATGTAAATATTGCAATTTGATAAAATCTCTGTTATAATATGTATATATACTTGAGGAATTAATGGATCTAACTGTTCTTGTTGACAACAATTGTAAGACAAATTACTTTTTACTCGGCGAGCCGGGTTTTTCTGTTCTGCTTGAAAATGATTTTCATAAAGTCTTGTTTGACTGTGGTTACAGTGATGCATTTATAAAAAATGCATATAAACTCGGACTTGACCTTGCAGATGTAAATGAAATAATTCTGTCGCACGGGCATAAAGATCATACAGGCGGGCTTTTACGTCTCGAATCTTTATACCGCAAGATGCTTATGGCAGGTATAAGTCTTAATTTGAAAACAATAATTACTCATCCTGATGCATTTGAACCGAAGTTGAACGAAAAATCAGAAAATGTCGGTTTTCCTGGTGATGCCGGCAAGTTGTGCGATATCTTTGATGTTGAATACACAAGAGAACCCCGCTGGATTACGCCGAAACTTCTCTTTTTAGGTGAAATTCCGAAGTATTTTAATACTGATTATAAATACAAAGATGAAACAGTTCTTGTTTATAAAGGGGAGAACGGACTTATTATCGTTGCGGGATGCTGTCATATGGGAATTCCTAATATAATAGAATATGCAAAAAAAGTTACCGGCGAATCTCGTATTGATACTTTTATCGGTGGTATATTTCTTGCTAATAAAACAGAATACAAAATACGCGAACTCGGTATATATTTGAGAGATTTGAATATTAAAAACTTCTACCCCTGTCATTGCTGTGATTTGAATTCAAAAATTGTTCTTTCTGAATATGTTAAAATAAAAGAAGTATATTCAGGCCTAAGAATAAACGTTGATTAATTATTTTTAACATTAAGCTTGCAAATCAAAATTGTGCGTAATATAATTGTTACGCAAAAGTTTTATGGCTTTGGTATGCCACAAGCTTTTTTATTGAGACTTAACCGTGCAATGCACAGAAAGAGGACAAAATGCCAAAAATGAAAACACACAAGTCTGCTGCAAAACGCTACAAAGTTACTGCAACAGGCAAAATTGTCAGAAGACAGGCAGGCATAGGCCACTTGCTTCAGCACAAATCTGCTTCCAGAAAACGCAGAATTTTCAAAATGATTTCAATTTCTGAATCACATTTCAAATTGATTTCAAAAGAGTTACCCTACAGAAAGTATGCAAGATAGGAGGCAGGTAAATGAGAGTAAAACGTGGTAATGTATTACGCAAAAGACATAAAAAAATATTAAAATTAGCTAAAGGCTTTATCGGCGCAAGAAGCAGAATATTTAAAGTTGCTAATATTGCCGTTATGAAAGCTTTAAAATATGCTTACAGAGACAGACGTACTACAAAACGCAATATGCGTCGTTTGTGGATTGTAAGAATTAATGCAGCAGTTAGAGAACGCGGTATGAGCTATTCAAGATTTGTTAATGCCTGCAAAAAAGCAAATATTACCGTAAACAGAAAAATGCTTGCTGATATGGCAGTAAGAGATCCTGAAGCATTTACGGTTGTATTTGAAGCTGCAAAGTCAGCAAAATAGTTTTAATATTTATTGTATTTAAATAAAAGGACTCCGTTTGGGCGGGGTTCTTTTTTATGGATTTATAGTAAAAGGTTTTCCATCCTCTCGCCCTTTGGGGTGCCTATTTCCCTCTCTTGGAAGATGGAGTAAGGGAGAGGGTAATAATAAGATCCTGAAACAAGTTCAGGAGCACACAAAATACAGTCCGTCATGCTGAATTTATTTCAGCATCTCGTCCACTTCTAATAGAGTAAGTTTCTGTGTTTTTAGATTGTACCCCACCCCAGCCCTCCCCGTTTGGGGAGGGAGAAGCATATTTCCCCTCTCTCGTGATAATGTGAGATCCTGAAACAAGTTCGGTGTGGCGATATTGATTTTTTAGCGATAAAGCTGTATATAATTTTACATTTCTTAATAAAAAAGTAAATTTTTTTCTCCAAAAATACTTTATATATATGTAAAGGTTAGGTTAATAATTTTGGAGAAATCGTTATGGTCGGCGATAATTTTAATGTACCGATAATGTATCAGGATCTCGCAAACAGTACAATGGGTCCTTTGAATATGCCTTTCGGGGGGATGTACGGTGCAGGTATGCCTGTCAGCGGTTACAATACCTCATATCTGGGCGGTGTTCAAATGCAGCAGCAGCCAGACAGGGATAAGCTTGTTATTAAAAATAAAAAAGAAAATGAAGATAAAAATACATTAAAAAAAGCTCTCGGAGTTTTAGCTCTGGTTGTCGGTCTGGGATGTATTCCGATTTTAAGAAAAGGGATTAAAAAAGCCGGCGGTTTCGGCAAATATATGAAAAATAAATGGGCAGATATTACAGACTTTTTCAAGGGAAAATCAAATAAATCAAGTAATACAAATAAAGTTTCATTCTGGCAGAAAGTAAAAAATAAGTTTAGCAGAAAATCATAACTTTTAACCATAATAATATACGACCCCCAACAATACAGGTGCAGGATATTTTGTTCTGCACTTTTCCTCATGTTATAATTAATAAAAACAGTCAGGTATAAAAAATAAGGAGGACAAAAAATGGCTAAAGATTGCAGTTTTGATGTTGTATCGGAATTTGACAGGCAGGAGCTTGTAAATGCTGTTGATCAGGTAAAGCGTGATGTCGCATCAAGATTTGATTTAAAAGATTCAGGTTCTTCTGTTGAACTTGAGGCGGATAAAACGATTACCATAACGACAAGCGATGAGATGAAATTAAAAAACATCAATGATATTCTTCAATCAAAACTTGTCAAACGTAATCTGAGCATAAGAATTCTTGATCCTCAGCCTATAGAAAATGCTCTGGGCGGAAAAGTACGTCAGGTTTTCAAACTAAGAAAGGGTTTAACTCAGGAGCTTGCAAAGAAAATTGTTGCCGATATTAAAGATTCCAAAAAGAAAGTTCAGGCATCAATTCAAGGGGATCAGGTAAGAGTGTCAGGTAAAGATAAAGATGATTTGCAGGAGATTATAAGACTTTTGCGTTCCAATGAAGACAAATACGATTATCCTTTGCAATTTACCAACTACAGGTAATTGGCATACATCAAATTTTATCCTCTCCTCGGTAGAGGGTAAGGGAGAGGGCTGATTTAGAAGTTAGGAAGATAGGTTAACTAAAAGATTTAACTTTTCTTCCCCTCTCCCCAAAGGGGCGAGGGAAAGAAAAAGATAAGCCTTTTACTATAAACAGCCTACCCTACTATCTTCTTACCTTCCTCCCCTCTCCTTTAATCCCTCTTCCAAGAGATGGAAATATATTCCCAAAGGGGCGAGGGGAAGAAAAGTTAAATCTTTTAGTAAAAATAACCTACTTTTTAAATAAACCCTCTCTCAAGGAGAGGGGGTATTTAACGATACTTCCTACAATTTTAGTGCAATAGTATCTTAATCCTAATAAATGCCTGACCGTTTGTCATCTATATAATTTTATTGTTGTCATCAACAATTACGATTGAAGGCTTATAATTCTCCATTTCTTCAGGATTATAAAGCCCGTATGCGATTATTATAACTTTATCGCCAGGCTGAACCTTTCTTGCAGCAGCTCCGTTAAGGCATATCATTCCCGAATCTGCTTTACCTTTAATTACATAAGTGTGAAATCTTTCTCCGTTATTGATATCTAAAATATCAACTTTCTGCCATTCTTTAATGTTTGAAGCCTTTAAAAGAGTTTCGTCAATGGTAATTGAGCCTACATAATTAAGGTTTGCATCTGTTACCGTGGCTCTGTGAATTTTTGAACTTATAAATTCCTGCAGCATATTTATACCTCTTTTTTTTGCTGATTTATATCCCGCCCGAATATTTTAATTCAAACATAAAAAAAAATCAAAATCGGCAAAACAGCTGTTAATTAATATTAACAACTGTTTTTTGTGTGGTTTATTTAATGTGCCTTCTTATTTACAAGTTTTGTTTGAATATTTTATCGCAGTAGTTTTCAATATTCGGGGTATCTATTTCAAATACATGAACTCTTGCAGGACCCAGATCAACACAAAGTTCATTGTCTCTTGCCTGAAGGATGCTTTCTTTTCCGTAAGACGGAAGCAGATTGTTCAATTCCTGTCCGGCTTTAAGAGTTGGAACTTTAATTTTGCCTGCAACAGAACGGTTTACGTTTTTATTTGCAACTACAAGAAGGGTTTTACCGTTGAGATGTCTTGCGTAAGCTATAATCTGGTCATTTTTGTCATGTTCTTTGTCTAATTGGATAAATGTCCCTTTTGTAATCACATCTTTATATTTATCTCTCATTTTGAAAGCGCTTGTCATAAACTGTCCTATTTCAGGTTCTTTGCCTCCGGGTTTTCTGGACAGGTTAAATATATCAAGTCTGCCTGTATGAACCGTCATTTCGTGGTTATCGGTTTCTGTTACGGGATTATATTTGTTTTCATACGAATAAGAGTAATTGTCGCCTGATTGATAACCGTCTAAGATATACGGGTTAAGCATAGGCAGTGTTGCCTGTAATCCCATAGTCAGGTTACAATAATCTCTTCCTCCATGGAACATCGGAGAAATGTCATCGTGCGTAGCAAATGAGCCGATTAGAGATTTGCCCTTCGGCAGTCTGTAAGACATATCAAGCTGTTCTTTTACATAGTTCATAAAAGTTGTTGCATCAGGCCATTCATGGAAAATGTGATATTGCCCGTAAATCAGGTCAAACCCTGCTCGTAAAGAATCTTCCGGTCTGTCGTAAGGCATGTTTGCCTGCGGAGAAGCATCTTCATAGGTATATGTTTCCGCAAGCCAGCCGAATTCTGGATCGCGCATGTGTGAATAAGGAATTAAAACATCCCAGAATTCTGCAGGTTTTGTTCTTGCTACATCGACTCTTACGCCGTCAACTCCCGCATCAATTAACATATCTATTAATTGTTTATGGTATGCAAGAAGTTTCGGATTTAATGTACGTTTGCCTTCATCTTCCCATGGCTGAAGCATTCTGATGTCGTTCCAGCCCTGCGGCGTTTTTGCAAGTCCGTCTTTTTCTTTTGCCATTAAATCAGGCATGTTTAAAAACATTTCATAAGATGCACAGCTTGGAATATCAACCATTACTCTTATGCCGCGTTTGTGGCATTCGTCTACAAAAGCTTTAAACTGTTCTTTATCACTTCTGGGGTCGTTTTTATCTATCAGATTCGGGTCTATTTCAAGCATATCTTTTGGTGCATAAACTGAACCTGCCGTCCCCATTGCTTTGATTTTGCCCGGAGTGCTTATTGGTAGTACATGGAGGGTATTAAACCCTTCTGCTTTTACTTCGTCCAATCTTTCTATTGCATTTAAAAATGTTCCGCATTGTTCATTGCCGTCAATATATTCATTCCCGTTGGTATCTTTTGCGTTAAAAGTTCTCGGCACTATTGCAAGGATTTTTGCTTCGTTATGCTGGAATAAAGTTTTTAAATCATTGTGGTAATCAACGGGGGCTGTATTTTCAGCTTTTTTTACAGCAGGTGTGTTAATCATTGCAAGGTTGTCAAGGTATGCGCTTATAAGTCCCGATTTAGAAGAATTATCAGGAACAGATACATTTGTATTAACCTGAGTCTGCGGTTGAGATTTATTTACCTGTTGAAGCTTTAACGAAAGCAGATTTGTTGAATTTATCATTTTGCACTACCTTGTTTTGGATTTTTTGTTTTTCCGAAGAAGAATTGAGCGAGAACTGTTACTCCTAAAAGAGCAGCTCCGAATGTTGAGAATATCTTGAACCATTTATTTGAATTAAAGAACTGCTGGCCTGATTTGAAGAAGAATTCATCAGGAGCAATACCGGTTAACAGGAATTTAAGAGTCGAACCTGCATCGCTTATCGGTCTGATTCTATGGCGGGGCTTATGCATATAATATTCTCCGCCTATTTTATTAAGTACCAGATCTCTGTAATTTAATACTTCATCTTTAATTATACTTTTTTCAAGAATTTCTGCCGTTTCAGGATTTAATTTTTCTTCAAACATTAACTGCATAGCCCGCTGATAGAAATATTTATCGCCTGCAATATCAGCAGTGCCTGCGGCTTTGCCGTAATATTTATTTACGACCTTGCCGTTTTTAACCTCTAATGGACTCTTATCAGTTGAAGGATGCTGATTTCTGAGCATATAGAATTTAGTTGCATTGTCTGATGAATGACCTTCAAGTGTAATAATTTTACATAATTCAATTATTTCTTCCTTTATTTCTCTCGGATACATATTTATTGATTCCATATTATTTGCCTGTTTGGCTATTCTTCTGTAGAAATCAAGAGTGTTAATAAGTCTGTAGAATGAACTTTTTACTCCGAGTAATCTTTCAGAAACAAAAGTTTTTTGAATATTTTTGGCTGTGCCTTTGTGATCATCAGGACCAAAGCCTGCAATAGCATGTGAAAGGTGTGTAAATCCTTTTTCTTTCATTGAGTTAGCATAAGAATTAAATTCTTTATCAACAAGAGTATCATAAGCTGATCTTGCGGCAGCTTTTTGTGCATCATTAAGATTTTCTTCTTTTCTCAATAAAGGCACTGATAAATCGCTTGGTTTAATTTCGCTGTTAATCTGTGCAATTTTGCCGACAAGTTCTTGCATAACTTTTTTATATAATTCATCATTAGAAACAATATCTTCTATCTTGTTTCTTACTAAGGCTCCTACCAGATTTCTGTCAGATCTTACCTGTTTAATGTTTTTATAATCTATTCCAAAAATCTTTAAAATATCTTTTGAAATATTATTCCAATAATTCGCGATTACGGTTTCAGGGGCTGAACCTACTTTTAATACGGCATATTCATCAAGTGCATTTGCTTTTGATGTGAAATCATCTGTAATCTGCGCAATGTTGCGCAATTTTGCCTGAATTGTTGTATCAAATTTAATGCCCGGAATTTTGAAAAGTTCTTTATCAACAGGATGATTTGCCGAATTGTTGTTTGCAATAGCCTGCTGGATAAGCCTCCAGTCATATTGAGACTCTTCCGGCACAGTTTTATTATATTTCCTCAGGTTAAGCTGAATAGCTTTTGCAATTTTATTTTTTATTGTTTGAAATTCTTTTGTTTCTTTTGCAGGATTAAAGAAATTGTTATCTTTAAACAATTTTATCATTGCATCTTCATCAGGCACAATTGTACTGATTGCGCTATCACTTATATTCTGGCTTTTTAATAATTTTTTGAGATTTTTACTGATATCTTTTGCGGTATTGTCATCAATTGTGTATACTTTATCAGACAACATAAGTTCTTTCAGGTCTTTTTTTAGAGCTTCCGATGTAACAGGATCAAGTCTTAGAGCAAAAGTATTAGTAATTTTTTCAATCAGTTTATTATCAATTGGTTTATTTCCGTACAAGGATATAACTTCTTCAAGTTTATTACTTACTGTATGTGTCTTGTATTTTTCAGAGTATTTTTCCAGGTTGTTTAAAATTTTATCGGCTTTTTTATTTTTTCTGTCGTTAAGCCATTTTGCAAGATAAGGTTCTGTTCTGTTGCATATAAGTGCACTCATTACAGGTGTTGCAAATCCTGCAGTCAGCATCCATAAAGTGTTATTCTGGATTGCGATTTTTTTCATTTTTTCCTGAATTGCTTCGCGTCTGTTTGGAATATCTTTTGGAACACCCAGGCGATTGCCTATTTTTTGTATCTCTTTATCTGAATATAAATCCCATGGTATAAACTGCGGATCCTGATAGAAAGGTTTCTTTCGTCCAAAACTGTCTTCATACTGTTTTTGAACATTTATGCCATGGATTAAATATGCAGGAAGCTGTATAGCTATTTTAGGCCATATTGCCATAGAAGCTAAAAATGATGCCAGACCTATAAATTCCATACCTTTAGTCATAGGTGTTTGTTTTCTTGTAAACAGATAGCCTGCAATAGCAAGTCCGCCTATTTTTAAACCTACATCATTTAGTTTCCCGAGTTCATGGTCGTTAGCTTCCCCTTTGACAGCATGCTTAAATGCTTTTGCGTCATAGATTGTATCTTTAACCATTAAAGCAGGCATATTAAATATATTGCCGTTAATTAAGTGCCCTTTACCTTCCAGCGGTTTTATAAATGTTCTGTTATTAAGTTCGTGTTCAATATCAAAATGAGGCATTGGTTTTTTTGAATTTCCCTGACTCTTTTGATTTCCGGATTTTGATTTGAGTGATGTTCCGGATGCTATGTAATTGTGTATTAAATTTGTTGTCATATTAGTTTACCACGTATTTTTCGTCTTTTTTGATTACATCCGCAGCATCAACTTTGGAAGGTTTATGAGAACTGTGCATTGTGTTTACAACTCCTATAACGGATGATAAAACAGAGGCACCAATTAAAATTTTGCCTGCATGTTTTGTTAGACCTGTACCTTCTCCTTTATACAGGGCTTTTGCACTTTTTATAAAATTTTTCCCGAAAGAGCTGAGTGTTTTTCCAAATTCTTTGCCTTTCCAGAATTTGAAAGTCATTACATTAAAGAAATTTTCCCACGGTTTTTGGAATGCCAAAGCTACACCTGTAGCTGCCCATAAGTAAGAAGATATATTTTTGGCCAGACTTGCTTTGATTACAATTTCTCTAATTCTTGCTTTTACTTCCTGATCAGAATCATTTAATCCGGTACCCATTCCGAGTTTTTTCGCAATTTTGTCATATCTGAAATTTCGCTCTTCTCCTTTGCCTACATCGCCATAATATAAATCATAGCGTGGGAATTCTACACTTTCAAATACTTTATGATGTTCAATACTAGTAATATCTGTGTCATTAACATCATCGGGAAGTTCATAAATAACTTTTGCATAAGGCCTTTCAATATCAATACCTGTCATAAGATGAACAGGTTTGCTGATAAATGATTTGGACAAACTTTTGGCAAGACCGTAAAAGATTACGCCTAGCGCCAGTTTTTTCCCGAGCGGGTTAGCTTTCATCTTGTCAAAGTTTGAATAGGAATTTACGGGTCCGATAAAAACATTCATAAGCATCAAACTTCCGATTAGGTATGGTACATTGCCCATAGTTAAAAATTCATAGAAGTTTGCGTTTCTGCTCCCTTTAAGTCCTTTAGCGGGATAAACCGTAAAAGCATTTGTTAGCTTGTCAATGGCTATATCAGTCCGCGTGGCAAGATTATTTTTTAAAAGCGTGTCATGGTTATATTTTAAAGCTTTTTTATCTTTTTCATTGCCGTCTGCAGAAAAATTTATGCTGTTTTTAGAGTTTGTATTGTTAACAGGTAAAATCATTTTTACTCCACACATCAATGCATTTATATAAGATGCGTAAATATTATTTTTTGACAGTAATTTTTAATCAATTTTACATTTTTTAACATAAAGTTTTTAAGTAAAAATCGTGAAAAATACTGCGGTAAATATTCCGGCAATAATGCAGTAATAGCCGAATATTGCAAGTGAAAATTTTGAAATAAATTTCATAAAATATTTTATACATAAATAACCCACAGCTGCCGATACTAATGTGCCTGCAATAATTGCATTCCAGTTATAGAGCATGGCTTCATGGATATCAATTTTTATCAGAGGATAAACCATGGATGCGCCGAGAATTATCGGAATGCTTAAAAGGAAAGAGTATCTCGCTGCTGTAATTCTGTCTAATCCACAAAAAAGTCCTGTTGCAATTGTCCAGCCGGAGCGGGAGAAGCCGGGCAGAGCAGCTAAACCTTGAGCAAGACCTATAAATATTGATGTTTTTAAATCAACCTGATCTTTTTTTGCTTCAATTTTTTTTGATTTATATTCGCTGTATAAAAGTGTAAATCCTGTTATGAAAAGTAAAATTCCGACAACTGACGGGGTATAAACGAGTTTTTCTGCGACTTCATTAATCGGAAGTGCCAGTGCAACAGTAATAATTGTGCCGGCTATAATATATAAGCCCAATTTTGCTTCTTTGTCCTTCCAGTCTTTTGTTTTATAAGCATGCCACATTGCTTTTATAATATTTGCAATATCTTTTCTGAAAAAAATTAATACTGCAACAAGAGTTCCCAGATGAACCATGATATCGAAAAATACTTCTTCATTTGAACTCTGAACTATTTCAATACCTTTTATTACTTTATAAAAATTTGAGGTAAAAACAAGGTGAGCCGAGCTTGATATAGGTAAAAATTCGCTCAGTCCCTGAACTATCCCCATTAATACTGCCTGTATAAAATTCATTATTTTCCCTCTCTGTTAATTACTGTTAAATTTATATTTTGCTTAACTCAAAAAAAACTCTGGTAAACAGTCTGCCTTCTTACCATCTGAACTTCTATTCTTCTATATTTTTACTATTCTTCTTCAAAATAAGAACAGCATGAAGTCTGTGTTTCCCATACTGTTACTTTGCTTAGCTGTACAACTCTTTCTTTAAGTTTGTTATAAATAAACATGGATATCATTTCACTTGACGGACTTTCTCCTTTGAATTCCGGAAGCGCGTTTAAATCTTTGTGATCAAGCATATCTAAGACTACTTTTAACTCTCTTTTTAAGACTTTGTAGTCTATTAAAATATTACTTTTATCAAGTGTGTCGCCTTTCACAAAAACTTCTACCATCCAGTTGTGTCCGTGTTGATTTTCGCATTCGCCTTCATAATTTAAAAGATGGTGGGCAGCAGCAAAAAAAGCCTGTGTTTTAATTTCAAACATTTATATCCCCTTTTTCAGTATGTAATCACAAAATTCTCTAACAGCTCCGCGTCCGCCGTTTTTTGATGAAATAAAGTTTGCTACGGCTTTAACTTCATCAACTGCGTCATTCGGGCATCCTTTCAGTGCAACTTTTTCAAGTATGCATATATCAGGGAGATCATCTCCCATATAAGCTATTTCATCAAATGTTATATTATATTTCTGCATAATGCTTTCAAGAGTTGCTATTTTATTTTTTGAGCCTTGATGGAGTTCTTTTATATTCAAATTTTTTGCGCGGTGGAATACGGTTCCGTTTTCGCGTGCCGTAATTATAGCCGTAATTATTCCGGCTTTGTTAAGGTTTACAATTCCCTGTCCGTCTTTTGCGTTAAAGGTTTTATACTCATGACCGTTTTCGTCAAAAGTAAGGCTTCCGTCAGTTAAAACTCCATCGACATCAAAAGCTGTAAGTTTTATCGTCATCTTATGCAACTCCTGCTTTCAACAAATCATGGATGTGAATAACTCCTATCGGTTTGTTATTTTCATCAACAACCGCAAGTGCTGTGATTGAATATTTTTCCATAAGATTCAGAGCACTTGCTCCGTAATCTGATTTTGAAATATGTTTCGGGTTAACAGACATGACATCTTTTGCAAGCAGAGGTCTGATATTTTCATATTTAATAAGAGTTCTTCTGATATCACCGTCTGTGAGTACACCGGTTAAAATTCCGTTTGAATTTACAATCATTGCCATGCCGAGTTTCTTTTCCGAAATTAATTTAATAACATCGGCAAAACTGTCATCTTCTTTTGCGATGGGCAGTTTTTCGATATCAGTAAGCATAAGATCCGAGACTTTGTATGTAAAGCCTTTGCCAAGTGCGCCTGACGGGTGGAAAATAAGGAAATCTTCTTCAGAAAAGCCTCTTTTTTCAAGCAGACATACAGCGAGAGCATCTCCCATTGCAAGGGTTGCCGTTGTACTAGCTGTCGGGGCTTTATTCAACGGGCAGGCTTCTTTTTCAACAGAAATATCAAGGGTAACATCTGATGAATGAGCAAGAGTAGAATTCATTTTCCCTGTCATGCCTATCATTGTTACACCAAATCTTTTGATTAAAGGCAGAAGATTTAACAATTCTTGTGTTTCACCGCTGTTTGAAATTGCAATAACAACATCGTTTCTGGTAATAATACCCGAGTCGCCGTGTGTACTTTCTGCCGGATGAAGAAAGTATGACGGGGTTCCTGTGGAAGTTAATGTAGCGGCAATTTTACGTCCGATAAGCCCTGATTTACCCATACCGGTAACAATTACTCTGCCTTTGCAGTTATAAAGAATGTCTATTGCTTTATCAAATTCTTCTCCTATATTATTTTTCAGACGAAGAATCGAATTTGCTTCAATATCAAGAACTTCTTTTGCTAAATCATTGATTTTACTGCGATCCATTATTGTTTCCATTTCCTTAATCCCCCATCAGTTAAAATTATATAATAAATATCGTATAAAAGTATTAATTTATTATAAAATATTTAATTTTTGTTAATTTGCCTCGAATTTTAAAGTATGAAGCAAAGATTATATTACAAATTTGATAATTCTAAACACAGAATTGAAAAATTTAAAAAGTACATTGAAAAATATGGTTATTCAAAGGTTACTGCAGATTTTTCATCATTGAATATTTTTGATGCATTAAAGTTTGCGGTTCTTTCATCTGCTTATATTTCGCAAAATTATCCTTCAGCAAAACTGCGTTGTACTGGTGTAGGCAGTGAATTTTACGGGTTTGTAAATGATTTTTCAATAAAAAATTTAGAATTTGTATAAAATTAGCGCAAAAAAATTTTTTCAGGAGTTTTGTATAAGCATGCTGAATGTGGGAGCACTAAATCAAAAAATAATTGCGCAATCGGTAAAAACTACTGCCGTTCAGCCTTCTGTACCGAAAATAACGGAGAAAAAAGAAGGTTATTTATCTGACAAAAATTTAAAAATTGCGGCAGCTGCTGCTGCAAGTATTGCAATCGCGGGAATTTTAATCGCAAACAGAAACAGGATAGGCAGTCTTTTTAAAACGAAAAAAGCGTTAAATGCTTCAGAAAATTCTTCTTCTGTAAAGCCTAAAAATATAAAGTCAGATGAACCGCCGAAAACTCATTCTAATCCTTTGTCTGATAAAAATAAAAATCCTGTAGAGCTTACCGGCAATGATGAAAATCCTGTTGATGATATTGATGATATTTCAGGCGATGATTACGAATATATACCTCCGATACCTAAACTTATTGACAAAATTATACCTTATGATGAAGATTATGAACGTTTAAGACTTGAGGCAGAAACCCCGATAAGAGAGAAAATTACGGAAATATTTAAAAGATACAGGGATGATCAGGAGTCAGCACCGGAATTTGATAAATACCGTATACAAAATGTTATAGCCCCGGAATTTATTTCTCCGCCGATAAAACCTGATTTAAGAGAACTGGATGAGGCAGATTTAGATGCCGTATTATCTTTCCTTGAAAAATATCAATATAATGCAAAAATGCGTGCAGGCATGGATGTATCAAATATTGATGAAGTTCAGAGATTAAACAGACTTATTCAAGAGGCAGAACCTTTGGAACAGACTTCTTATGTATACCGTGGAATTAGAACGCGTGAGCTTTGGGGAGAGCATAAAGAATTTGAATTCGCAAAAGATATGGAAGTTGGGGATACTTTAAAAGATAGAGCATTTGTTGCTACATCGCGCTCTTATGATGTAGATCTTGCTTCTGTTGACCCCAAAAATCTAGATGAACGTTTTCAAAATCACGGCTTTATTATGAAAATACGTCTGCCTGAGGGAACAAAAGGGTTGGATTGCAGACGATGTTCTATGGTAAATTCAGATAGAGGCGCAAATGCAGTATTTATTCTCCCGCCGGATTCCGAATTTAAAATAAGAGCATTTGATTACCCGCGCAGAATAATAGTTTGCGATTATATTCTGCCAAATAAATAATTTATTATGGAATTTGTGTTATAATTCACTTGTTTTAATTTATTTCAAATAAAGGAGAAAATAATAAATGATTGAACATTTGCATAATATTGTTCAAAATCATGCAGTTTTTATTTCTGCTTCAATTTTGATAATTGCATATATATTTATCGCACTTGAAAAAATTCCAAAGGTTACGATAGCTTTACTGGGTGCGGTGATTACGATTTTGTTCGGACTTGTGAGTCAGTCAAAATCAGTGAACGGAATTTTAAATCCTGATTATTTTATCAATTTTGTTGATTTTAACGTAATTTTTCTTCTTGTATCAATGATGATTATTGTAAGTATTGCAGCAAGAAGCGGAATGTTTAACTGGATTGCTAATGAACTTTTGAAACTTACAAAAGGGCACCCGAAACTTGTTCTTTTTACGCTCGGGATTTTTACGGCGGTAACGTCTGCTTTTCTTGATAATGTAACTACGGTAATTCTTATTATGCCTGTTACGTTTTTTATAGCTGAACAGCTGGAGATAAATCCCGTACCTTTTTTAATAACAGAAATATTTGCATCCAATATCGGCGGTACTGCAACTTTAATCGGAGATCCGCCCAATATTATAATCGGAAGCGCTGCAGGGTTATCTTTTATGGATTTTGTGAGAGAATTAACAGGGGTTGTCTCTTTAATTCTTGTTATAGTTACTGCTTTAATGCTGTTTATTTTTAGAAAATCTCTGGTTGCTGATGCTGAAAAAATGAAAGCAGTTGCAAATCTGGATAATTCTAAAACGATTACGGATTTCCCTTTAATGATAAGGAGTGCGGTTATACTCGTGCTTGTTATTTTTGGGTTTGTACTCCATGATGTAACTCATATTGAGACATGCGTTACTGCAATGTTAGGTGCAAGTGTTCTTTTGTTGTTTGAAAAGCCGAAAGATATATTGTGCGATGTTGAGTGGAATACGATATTTTTCTTTATCGGTTTATTTATAATTATCGGCGGTCTTGATGCTTCAGGCGGTATTGCTCTGATGGCAAAATGGATATTAAATATCACACAGGGTTCTCAAAATGCCGCATCTATGCTGATACTCTGGGCTTCCGGTTTGATTTCAGGGGTTATAGATAATATTCCATATACTGCGACTATGACACCTATGTTATTAGAAATTCAAAAGACTATGGGTGCTGATTACACTTACCCGTTATGGTGGTGTTTGTCTCTCGGGGCATGTCTTGGAGGAAATATGACAATAATCGGAGCGGCATGTAATGTTATAGTTTCTGAAACTTCTGCTCATAAAGGGTATCCGATTTCATTTATGGGATTTTTGAAGTACGGTGTTGTTACAATGCTTATCTCGCTTTTTATAAGTTCGGTATATATATGGTTTAGATTTTTAAATTAATCTTGTTATTCAAAATCAGCCGTTCAGTTTTTGTTTTTTATATTTAATAAGCAGTAACAGCGGAATAACAGCAACAGCCATAAGCGCAAGAGCAGTAAACGCATCAAAAAACGATGCCAGTTTCGACTGCAGTAAAAGCTGATTATATAATGTCCCGCTTGCTTTTTTTGCTGCAACCACATCAGGATAATGTATTAAAAATTTTGTTTTCAATGCAAGAAGTTTGTGCTGGAATACAGGGTTATGCGGCGATAAATTTTCGACAAGGTATGTTTGTCTTACCTGTGAAACTCTTGCAATAAACGTAGCCGAAGCAGATGTTGCAATTGCCGTTATGATATTTTTAAACAGAGCATGTAATGATGCCGCATCGGCATTTTTAGAAGCAGGAAGCGTTTGGAACGACAGGGCTGTAATCGGAACAAATGCCATCGGAACACCAACGCACAACAAAAGGTTCGGTAATATAACACTCTCGATTGAAGATGTTGTATTTAATTGTGTAAGCATTAATAAGGAAACAGATATTGTTAAAAGTCCAGCTGTTGCCATGATTTTTGGCTTTATATATCTTGAGAGTTCTCCGAACAGCAATAATCCGACAAGACATACTATAGAGCGCGGAAACATTGAAAGTCCTGATTTTGAAGGGCTGTATCCCAAAAGACTCTGGACAAACATAGGAACCAAAAGCAGGGTTGAATATATTGTAACATTGATAAATGAACTCATTAATGTTCCAAACATAAAGTTTCTGTCTTTAAATACTCTGATATCAATAACAGGATATTTGTATTCAAGTTCCCATACATAAAAGAATACAAAAGCAAAAATACATACACCCGTTGTCCAGCAAATCCATGTTGTGTCAAACCAGTTGTACTGCTGTCCTTTATCAAGCACAATCTGCATGCATGCCATTGCTATAACTATTGAACCGTATCCGATTATATCAAATTTTTTATTATACTTTTGTTTTTGTGGTTTGTCGTTAGGTACAAACATTTTTACAAGCGCAAATGAAATCATACACAACGGAATATTCATAATAAAAATCCACTGCCATGACCAGTTATCCGTCAGATACCCTCCGATGAAAGGCCCCGCAAGAGGAGAAAACATTGCGGCAACTCCGAACAATCCCATTGCAACTCCTCGTTGCTCGGGCGGAAAAATTTCAAGCAAAACAGCCTGACACAAAGGTAATATTGCTCCGCTTCCAATACCCTGAACAATTCTTGCGGCTATAAGCGCCTGTAAATTCGGGGCAAGTATGCATAGCAGGCAGCCTAATGCAAATAACCAGATACTGTAAAAAAGTAAAAGTTTTTTACCTATTGTTCTGACCAGATACCCTGTAACGGGGAGCATAAGCCCGCCTGATATAATATAGCAGGTTATAACGGTATTTGTTTCATACTGTGTTGCTCCGTAAAATCCTGCAATATGAGGCTGGCTGACGTTTGTGGCAGAAGATGCCGCAAGCGACAAAAATGCCGGAAGCAATACGGATATTGCAACTATATAGGGGTTAGTCTGCTTTTTTGTTTCTTCCATTATCTTATTTTAACCTTTGGTACTACTGACATTCCGGGGACTATGTTGTAATCTTTAATATCTTCGTCAAACATAATTTTGACTGGAACTCTCTGAACGATTTTTACATAGCTTCCGACAGCATTTTCAGGCGGGAATAAGCTTGATTTTGCACCTGTTGAACGCTGGATGCTGTCAACATGACCTTTAAAGCGTTTGCCCGGGTATGTATCGACTTTGATTGAAACAGGCTGGCCTTTTTTCATGTGTGTAAGCTGAATTTCTTTAAAGTTTGCAATTACCCAGACCTGCTCGGGAACAATATTCATTAAAGGCTGACCTGTTTGAAGGTAGTTGCCCTTTTCAACGCTTCTGGCTGAAACCATACCTGATTGCGGGGCATAAATTTTTGTATATGAAAGGTTTAGTTTCGCCTGTTCAACTTCGGCTTCAAGCCTTTTAATTTCTGCCTGAACAGCTTCTGCTTTTGCTTTGTGAGATTCTAAAGCTGATTGCATTGCCTTTGATTTTTCTGTGGCAGCTTTATGGTTAGCCTGTGCAACCGTGTAGCTGGTATTGCTGTTGTCATAATCCTGTTTTGATACTATGCCTTCTTTATACATATCGGTGTATCTTTTGTGATCCTTTGTTGCAAAATCAAGTTTTGATTGAGCAGATGTAACATCTTCATAAGATTGATTTACATTTGAACTGCCCTCTTCAATTTGTTTTTCGGTAACATTGAGCTGTGCCTTTGCTTCCTCGAGTTTTGCCTCAGCCTGATGAAGTTTAACTTCATAATCAGCAGGGTCAATTTCAACAAGAAGCTGCCCTGCTTTAACAACATCGTTATCATCAACAAGCAGATTAATTACAGGCCCTGATACACGCGGAGCAACCGATATAAGTCTGCCTTCAACAAAAGCGTCATCTGTTGACTGGTAAAAAGTTGCATGCACTGCGAGAAATATACCCGTCAATACAAGAATTACCGCTGTTATTACAGGAACAAATACTCTTTTTTTCTTATATTCGGGGCGTTTCTTTTTTGCTTTTTCTTTTCTTACTTTTAATCTTTCTTTAGCTTTTTCTTCAAATTGTTCATCGTGATTTTTATTTTGGGGTTTGTCTGTCATATTTTACCTCTTATATTTGTATATTTAATTTTTTCTCAAGATTTGCTTTAATTTTATTTAAAACTGTCAGGCAATTTTCCAGTTCTTCGTCCGTAACTCCTTCTACCGTATTCTGCCAGTGTTCGGCAACTGTCGGTAAAACTTCGTTATAGGCTTTTTTACCTTCTTCTGTTATATTAATTTTAAATATTTTACGTTTGTTAATATCAGGAGTTCTTGTAACCAGTCCTTTTTCTTCAAGAATATTTATAATTCTTGTGATATTAGGGCGGTCTTTGAGGGTAAGTGCACCTATTTGCCTCTGGTATAAGCCGTCATGGTCGAGTATAGCTGTCAAAACAGTAAATTGTTCAGGGGTAATCTGGAAATTTGCCTTAATAAATTTCTGATTAGCAATTGCGCGTACCATTTTGCCTACACGTACTAATTTCATCCCTATTCTGCTTTTTAATAAATTATGCTTGTCCATGATTTTTCTTTGTGTTATTATGATAACACAAACATGTAAAAAAGGATACACTAAATATGAAAAATTTTAAAATATTACTTACCCTGTTTATTTTGCTGTGTTCATTTAATATAGCAGCAGAAGCAAAAAACAAAAAAAATACACCCGATTACAGAATTGAATATTTAAACCTTGACTGGTGGCAGAAATATAATGATCCTGTTTTGACAGATTATATTACTACTGCATTTAAAAACAATCAGGATTTAAAAATTGCCTCTCTTAACGTAAAGCAGTCAGAACAGGTTGTCAAAATGGCTTTTGCGGGACAGCTTCCTCAGGTAGGATTTCAGGGAGATTTGTTCAGAGATTTCAGTTCATCAACCGTTAAATTCGGCGATGTTGTAATTCCAGATTACAAACAGAGCAACTTTTTTCTTCCGCTTACAATGAGTTATGAAATTGATATCTGGGGCGAAAATTATTTGAGAACCAAATCATTTAAAAAACAGCATGAAATTGTTAAACAGAATGAAAGAGCTTCTTACATATCTTTAACTTCTGCTGTAGCATCTCAATATTTTAACCTTATAAAATTTGATAAGTTGATAAAGGATCAGGAAGAACTTGTCAAACTTCAGACAGAAATCGTAAGATTAGAAGAAATAAAATATAATAACGGTTTGTGTCCCGTAACCGAACTTATGGATGAAAAACAGCTTTTGACGCAGTTAAAAGCAGAATTGAATGTTTATGTTGATAAAAGACTGATTGTTGCAAGAGAACTCGGAGTATTGACAGGTTTAAGAGAAAAAGATTTGTCTCAAATGGCAAGATCAGATTATTCAAAGCTTGAACTTTTACCGTTGCCCGAAGCTATCAATGCGGAAGTTATTCAATACAGACCGGATTATTTGAAGGCTGAAGATTATATTGAAAAAATAGGAATAGATGCTAAAGTAGCAAGACGCGACTTTTTGCCTAAATTTATTTTATACGGTCAGGCTGGTTTCAGCGCATATAATTTTACAAATATATTCGGAAATCATACTTTCAAGTCTCTTGCAGGTGTTGTGCCGTCGCTTGATTTGTTTACCGGCGGTGCGAAAATGGCGCGGTTGAGATGGACGAAACTTGAACTTGAAAAAGCTCAGCAGATGTATGAAAAAACAATTTTAACATCAATACAAGAGGTAAATGATTCTCTGGGCGGAGCAAAAACAAGAGAGAAAAATTATAAAGAAAGCGTAAAACGGTACAATCTGGAAAATGAAAAATATAAACTGGCTGACAAAAAATTCAATATTGGAGCAAAATCAAATCTTGATTTGATGAAAGATAGCGAAAAACTTATTGTAGCTGATAAAGATAAAGTAAATAATCAGGTGAATTATCTGCTTTCTACTGTCGATATTTATAAGGCAGTCGGCGGAAAAGATTTTACCACCGTGAACGATAATCTCTAAAATTAATCTTATATATAACACTTATGTCTAATTCTTTTCGTATTAAAAAATGTTTAAATTTTTGTATGAAAAGAATTTTTTTTATATTACTTGTAATATTTTTACCGCATATTTCTTGTATTGCAGAAGAAATTCATTTTGACAATGAAGTGTATAAGTTGAAATACAGTTCTCTGGCTCCGCAGACAAAAGGTTACGGCAATGAGTATTTTAGAAATTCTGAAAATGTCGGGAACTGGACTAAAATGATAGGAGTTTATTATTATCCGGAAGAAAAAGATCCTGTAAAATATGCCGAAAATTTTGACAAAACTATTGAGAATACTGAAAACAGCGTTCTTTTAAAACTTATTGAAAACAAAAAAGCTGATAAGGCTGCAATAAGTTTTCTTGTAAACGGATGTGAAAATGCTAAGAAATATTTCGAATATGATATATACAGATTTGAAAAAAATCCAAACAAAGGAATTATGGTCTTAAAGTACGCTGTGAAGTATTACTTCACAAATAATACTGAAATAAAATCAATTGCTGAAAATATCAAAAAAAATAACGATAAATATCTGGAAACTATTATTACATCGCCAATTCCGCTGCTTGTAGAAAAAGATATTCTTATTCGCGAATAAGAAGTCAGCAGTATTGACATATTTAGTATGCCTGCATATTATTAAATTATGGTAGTTGAAGACACAACCAGAGTAAAAGATTACTTAAATAAGACAAAATTAAAACATTTGGATTACGTTATAAATCCTTATGTCGGCTGTCCGAACAAATGTTTGTATTGCTATGCGGCTTATATGTCAAGCTTTAGTAAACATTCTGAGGAATGGGGAGAATTTATTGACGTAAAAAGAACAGCTAAAAAAATAAATACTTTTAAAATAAAAAATAAAAAAGTTATGATTAGCACCGTAACAGATCCATATAATTCTTATGAAAAAAAATATAAAGTAACAAGAATGATTATGGAACAGCTTGTAAAATCAGAAGCTTTTATAACAATTGTAACAAAATCCAAACTTGTGTTAAGAGATGTTGATTTGTTCAAAAAGATGAAATATCTTGAAATTGCTATATCCATAAGCTTGCTTGATGAAAATTTGAAAAAGAAAATAGAACTAAATTCTTCTTCCATAAAAGAAAGACTTGAAACTTTAAAAGAATTGAAGCAAAATGGAATTAAGACAATAGTATTTATTTCTCCTATAATTCCTGAAATAACAGATTTTAAAAAAATTATAGAAGCTACAAGAGATTATACTGATGAATACTGGTTTGATAAGTTAAATCTCAGAAGCAGTTTCAAGACAAAAATGTTCAGGTTTATAAGCGAAGAGTACCCGTTATATAAAACAATATATGATGATATATATAATAAAAAAAATCCGCAGTATTTTGATGAAATATCAGATGATATAGAAAGATATTGCAGAGAACATAAAATAAATTATAAGAATTTTTCTGCCGGCTCATAAATTGCTTCTTGACAAAATAAAATAATAAATCTTTTTAGCCGGCTTTTCCTAAAATTAAAAGACATTGATAAAGTTTCCATCAAACTGTCAATGTCTTTTTATGCTAATATAAAAATTGTAATTTAATTGTTAAAATTTAGAGGGCGTTTTTTATGAAAGTTTTATTATTTAACGGCAGTTCAAATGAAAATGGATGTACTTATACTGCACTTGAAGAAGCTGCTTCATCGCTTAAGAAGAACGGAATTGAGACGGAAATTATTCAGGTCGGGAAAAATGCAATCCGCGATTGTATCGGATGCGGAGGGTGCCGTAAAAACGGAGGCAAATGCGTTTTTAAAGACGATATCGTAAATGAAGTTATAGAAAAAGCAAAAAATGCTGACGGTTTTATTTTCGGTTCACCTGTATATTACGCCCATCCGAGCGGACGATTATTATCTTTTATGGACAGATTGTTTTATGCTGGCGGTGCAAATTTCGCATTCAAGCCGGCAGCAGCTGTGGTTTCTGCAAGACGTGCAGGCACAACAGCATCTCTTGATGCAATTACAAAACATTTTACGATAAATCAAATGCCTGTTATTTCGTCAAATTACTGGTGTATGACGCACGGTGCTCAAAATTCTCCCGAACAGGCAAAGCAGGATTTAGAAGGAATGCAGATAATGAGAGTTCTGGGCGGGAATATGGCATGGATTTTGAAATGTATTGAAGCCGGCAAAAAAGAAGGCATTTTCCATCCGCAGACGGAAGATAAGGTTATGACGAATTTTATCCGCTGAATTTGCTAAGCTTTTAAGGCTCTGAGAGAGTTTATAACGGCTAAAAGCGCTACGCCCGTGTCGGCAAATACGGCTCCCCACATTGTTACGATACCGAAGGCACCGAGGATTAAGAACAACGCTTTTATCCCCAGAGCAAATATTATATTTTGTTTAACAATACTCATTGTTTTTCTTGCAATGAGTACTGCTTTTGCAATTTTTGAAGGTTTATCATCCATTATAACAATATCGGCAGCTTCTATTGCAGCATCAGAACCAAGACCTCCCATTGCAATCCCGACATCGGCTCTTGTTAAAACAGGAGCATCATTAATCCCATCACCTGCAAATATTACACTTTTGTTTTTTTCTTTGTCTGCAATTAATTCTTCAAGCTTTTCAACTTTTTGTGCCGGAAGTAATTCTGCATAGAATTTATCTATACCGAGTTTTTGAGCAATATACCGAGCTGTTTTTTGAGAGTCTCCCGTGAGCATTACTGTTTGATTTGCGAATATTTTTAAATTATTAATTGCAAGTTTTGCATCTTCTTTCGGTTCATCGGATATTACTATATAACCTGTGAAATTTCTGTTTTTTGCTGTATAAACTATTGTTCCTGCACTGTCAATCAGCGGAAATTCTACATTAAACATTTTCATAAGATTAGAATTTCCAGCAAGAATTTCTGAGCCTTCAATGTTTGCTTTTACGCCGTTTCCTGCGATTTCTTCAATTTCTTTAATTTTTTCCGAATCGATTTTTTCACCGTATGCTTCCTTTAAAGAAAGAGCAATCGGATGGCTTGAATAATTTTCTGCGTGTGCGCACATTTTCAAAAGTTCCTGCTCTGTTAGACCTTCCGGGTGAATTTCCGTTACTTTAAATGTGCCTTTTGTAAGTGTCCCTGTTTTGTCAAATACAACGGAATCAGGATTTGAAAGAGCTTCTATATAGCATGCGCCTTTTATAAGTATACCGTGCTTTGATGCTCCGCCGATACCTGCAAAAAATCCTAAAGGTACCGATATTACAAGCGCACACGGGCATGAAATTACAAGAAATGTTAATGCACGCTGAACCCAGATGCTGAATCCCGCATGTAAAATTAGCGGCGGGATAACTGCTAATATAAAAGCCCCTGCAACAACGGCAGGTGTATAATATCTGGCAAATTTTGTAATAAAGTTTTCTGCTTTTGCTTTTTTTGCCCCGGCATGTTCTACAAGTTCAAGAATTTTGGATACTGTTGATTCGCCGAATTCTTTTTCAACTTTTATTTTTAAAAGGCCGTTTGTATTTATACACCCGCTGATTGCGCTGTCTCCTGCCTTTAATTCTTTCGGAGCTGATTCACCCGTTAGAGCAGATGTGTCAACAGATGCATGACCTTCAATTACTGTACCGTCAAGCGGAATCTTTTCTCCTGTTTTTACAGTTATTATGTCGTCTTTTTTTACATCTGCCGGGTTTACTTTGGTTAATTCCCCGTTAATTTCAATGTTTGCATAGTCAGGTCTTATATCCATAAGCCGAGAAATTGATCTTCTTGATTTTTCAACAGCTTTTTCCTGCAAAAATTCGCCGATTTGATAAAGTATCATAACCATAACTGCTTCAGGGTACTCTTTAATTGCAAAAGCCCCTGCTGTTGCTATAACCATTAAAAAGTTTTCATCAAACATATCTCCTTTGAATATGTTCTTAACAGCTTTAATTAAAACATCACCGCCTGCAATTATGTATGCTGTAAGAAATATTATGACTTTTGCAATTCCTGCCGGCATTACTGCAATAGCAAGAATAAATAAAATCAGTGCAAGTATAATTTTTACCAAATGCAATTTGTCATTTTCTTTTGAGTGTTCGTGATGATGGTGATGTTCGCACATATTATAATCTCCTTAACGATTGAATGAATATTCAACTATCTATTAGTATTATAATTGAATAACTATTCAATTGTCAAGTGTATAAAATATTTTTGTTACAAAAATTTGACAATTGAACAATTGTTAAACTATAATAAAGTTATGGAAATTAAAAAGACAGACTGTGAAGCGATTAATCCTGAAATAGTTGAAAAAGTTATGCCTGATATGCCGGATTTGCGTGTTTTGTATGACTTATCGGATTTTTTTAAGGTTATGGGCGATAGCACAAGAATACGTCTTTTGTGGGCTTTAGAGGAAGCAGAGATGTGCGTTAATGATCTTGCGGTGCTTCTTGATATGACAAAATCGGCAGTTTCTCATCAGTTAAAAATCTTGAGAACGGCAAAACTTGTAAAGGCCGAAAAACGAGGGAAAAATGTTTATTATTCGCTGGCTGATGATCATGTAAAGGTAGTGCTTGAGATGGCGCTTGATCATATAAGAGAGTAGACCCTCTCCCTAACTCTCTCCCCAATGAGAAGAGAGGACAAAAATCAGCCCTCACCCCAGCACTCTCCCATAGGAGAGGGAGTATTCAGGTGTAGGGTGGGATAAACGAAGTGTTCCCACCTTGTTGTTTGCAAGAGATCCTGAAACAAGTTCAGGATGACGTACCAGAGTTTATTGAAGTCGATTGAACAGCTGCCTTCTATTAAAATGATTTGACAAGTTTATGCAATACCTGATGTCGGGTGAAGCGGCACGCTTCACATTTTTTGTTTAAGCTCGTTTTTAATATCGCTTAGAGGACCGTTGTTCGGGGTTCTGATGTTGTGATAATAGTTTTTAGCAAACGTAAACGGATATTTGGGAAGCCATGTAAATTTTATAAAGATATTTACCGTATCTGCCCCTTGAGAAAGCATAAGTTCATCAATAGTTGCTTCGTGCGCGGGGGAAATTGAAGAGAAAACTTTTAAAAAGTAATCAGTGAAAGTAACAGCAGAATAACCTGAAGCTGTAACAGGATTTGTAATAAATTCAGTTACTTTAAAGTTGTCATCACCTTTAATATTTTTTACGTCATCGGGAAGCTGGAGTTCTCCGCCTGCGATTTGTTCTATTTCATACCACTGGCCGTTATATTGAATGCGCATAATATTGGGTTTTGGCATATAAATATCATCAAAAATATTATCAAGAATTACATTTCCGTTTCTGTCGCAGACACCGTATTTGTAGTTCTTTTTCGTAAGAAACATTCCGCCGAAAAGTATGTCAATGGAAGAGTATTCAGGCGGTATAATTATTTCACCTTTTTCATTATAAATTGCAAAATTATTGCTGTTGCCGATTTTGAGGTATTTGCCTAAAATTCTGTCAACGTGTCTGTATTTAGGCTCAATAAGATAGTTGCCGTTGTTATCTATAAGACCGTATTTTGTTTTTTTCAGAACAATCCATGAAGAATCTCCGAGTCTTATCAGCTTTTTATACTGCGGTTCCACAATTATATTTCCTGATTTATCCTGCAGCCCGAAAAGATTTTTTTCATTGCTGAATACTGTTAAATCAGACATTGATACGGAAGCTTTTATAGGCTCCTGTGCCGGTTCTTCTGCAAAAGAATATCCGTTTAATAATAAAATTATTGCTGACAGTATAAAAATTTTCTTCATAAATATATAATAGCATAAAATAATTTATGCTATTATATATTTAGGATGATTAAGATGAATTTAGATAAAAAAACAAAGATTGGAATATCTGTTGCTGCAGCCGTTGTTATACTCGCTGCGGCCCCGTTTGTTATTTATTTGAAAATTTTGCCTGCTGCAGTTTCAAATGAGCATGTAATAAATTTTGTTGAAAAAACTCTATATGATATGGCAGGTTTGAGACTGGATATTAAAAATCCTGTTTTAAAAACCTCTTTTAAGCCTGACATCGCTTTTAAAGTTGATGAGTTAACTCTGGCAAACAAAGGGGCAAGCCTTTTGGCGGTTGAAAATTTTGATACGGAAATTTCATTTAAGGAAATTTTTGATAAAAATATTATTGTAAAAAAATTGGGTGCTGATTATATTTTTGCAGATATAAATAATCTTATGGCCCTTGCTCCGAAGCAGAAAGAACAAAAAGAAAAAGAAAAAAGCGAGTGGAATTTTGACTTTTTTGATTCACTGCTTTACATAAAAAAATCGTTGTTTCTTTATAAAGTTGAACCCGAAACTTATATTTCTCTAAAAGCTGATGATATTGAAATTGATAACACTCAAAAAGCTATGAGATATATACGTTTTAATATTACATCAGATATCAAAAAAGCCGGAAAGAGCATGTATATCAATATAGCAGACCGAAATTCCGTCTATATCAAAGATAAGGCTCTGCATATTGATAAGTGTATGCTGACAGTTAATAAATCAAAGATTTATTTTAATGCATTTGCAGCAAGAAAGAAAAATTCTTATCTTGAAATTTTTACGGATAAAATTCTTGTAGGGGATGTATTAGAACTTATAAATTCGCAGATAATTGAAAATAATTTAAATGAGCCTTTAGCATTTTTCAAGGATTTGAAGGGCGATTTTAATTTTAATATCAAACTTACAAAAAACGATTTGAACGGTGTTGTAAACCTTAATAAAATTTCCTGCAAACTTATACCTGTTGACAATATTCCTCTGATGCTCGAAAAAGGGCAGATTGTTATGGGCAAAAAAGATATAGTTGTTAAAGATTTCAAAGGTTATTACAACAATAAAAAAGAAAACAGCATTGAAATGGAAGGTACCGTTAAAGATTACCTGAAAACCATTGATACTAATTTGATTGCTCGTGCTGTTGTTACTAATGATTTCGCTCAAAATCAGTTTTCTAATATGGTCGGGATTCCGATTACCCTTACAGGCGGCTCGACAAAAACAAGACTTGATATCAAATCGATAAATAACAAAATTGATCTAAAATGGCTTTTCGGACTTAAACCGGGGCAAGACCTTTTGATAGACGGTGCGTCTTTAACGCCGAATAAATTTATCAGAGGTTTGAATGCTGATATGCATTTTGAAGGGAATATATTTGATATCAAATCAGTTGATTATTATATTGTTCCTGACAGTTTTTCAATCGAACAGAAGAAAAATGCAAAACCTGTTGTAAGTGTTGCAGGAAAAATAGATGTTTCAACGCCTGTTCCGACAGTACAAAATATGGGGTTTGAAATTCCTAATCCTCTTCCGAGCGAATTTTTGAATGTTTTAATCGGTCAAAAGCTCTTTAAAAACGGAAAAATAGCAGGTAATATGGAATTTGTAAATACGGGGAAATATCCTGTATTAAACGGCAGACTTACAATGGATGATGTTAGAATACCTTCCCAGCGAGTTTATTTGAAGCACGGTGAAATGAATACTTCAAACGGTCTTTTAAACCTCGCGGCTGAAGGCAGATACAGACGTTCAGCTTACAATTTTGACGGAAGCCTTATTAATGAAATTAAATTTCCTGTTGTTGTAAAAGATGTTAATTTAACTGTTGATGACGTGGATGTTGAAAAATTTATTGCATCTGCAAATAATCAGAATTCCGAGGCTGTAAAATCCGATAAGTTTGATGTGAAAGCTTCAGGAGAAGCAGTTGACGATGATGACAACACTCCGACATTTGATATCGGTAATTTTGTTGTTGAAAACTGCGTGCTCCATATTTTGAAAGGGGCTTATAAAGATATAAAATTTGAGGATGTAAAAGCAACGCTTTCACTTGATAAAAACAGCATTTTAAATATGTATTCAAACAGGTTTGCGATTGCAGAGGGTCATTCTTCAGCGAAAATTAACTGTGATTTGAAAAAACATAAATATAATGTTATTCTCGGGATTAAAGATGTAAATTCAGATTTAATGGCAACGACTATTCTTGCTTTGAAAAAAGAAATAACCGGCAAAGCCAGCGGACTTATTTCTTTAAATACTGATGATTCGTTAAAACTTAACGGTTCGATTAAATTCGTGGTGAAAGACGGTACAATTCAAAAAGTCGGGCTTGTTGAATATATTTTAAAATTTGCCGCATTATTCAGAAATCCGCTTGTAATGATCAGCCCCTCAACATTCTCTGATCTTGTTAATATTCCTGAGGGAAATTTTGATAAGATTAACGGTGATATACGGATTAAAAATAATGTGATTGAAAATATGATGATAAAATCATCAGCACCACAGCTGAGTTCTTTTATCGTAGGGCGCTATGATCTTGAAACAAGAGATGCAACTTTGAGAATTTACACAAAATTCAGCAACAGAAACAAAGGGTTCGGCGGATTTTTAAGAAATATATCACTTAACAGTCTTGCAAACAGAATGCCTTTGAGCAGCAGTAATGACAGTAATTATTATGCAGCGGAAATATCGCAGCTTCCGCCGATAGACGCTGATGAAAAAGACTGTCAGATATTTTTAACAAAAGTTGACGGTGATGTTGAACATAATAACTTTATTTCGTCTTTGAAGAAGATTAAATAATAATATTGGTAATAAAAAGTTTTTGTATTATGTGCCATCTGGCGGTCGACTATAGGCACATAATTGCATACATTATTTTGTATGTCAAGTAATGTACAAGAAAGATTTGCTAAAAAGCTGAATTTAATACGGAAAAACAAAGGTCTTTCTCAAGAAGAATTAGCTTTTTTATGCGGAATTGACAGAACTTATATTGGTAGAATTGAGCGTTGTGAACGTACCCCTGGTTTAGTTGTTTTGCAAAAAATTGCTGATGGCTTGAATATGACACTCCCGGAATTGTTAACTTTTGACTAAAAGATTATAGATAAATATTTTTGTTAGATTTAATTTAGCACCATAATCCCCAAATTCAAATATGCTGCAAAGCATATCCAGATTAGATACGGAATTAACAAGTATGCTGATACTTTTGAAATTTTATAAAATGAAATAATTGTCAAAATCAAAAATACCAGAAGCAAGATTATTATGATAAGACTTAGCGGAATGTTATGAAGATAGAAAAATACAGGACTCCAGCTAAAATTTAACAAAAGCTGAATAAGAAAAAATCCTGCACCTGATTTTTTATCTTTATCCGTTTTGGCAGACATAAAAATAAAAAAAGACAAAAATATCAGTATATAAATAATTCCCCAAACAGGTGCAAAAATCTCTGACGGCGGAGTAAGAGGCGGTTTATTCAGTGTGTTGTACCAGTTTAAATCCATAAATTAATTATTGAAAATAATAAAAATTTTTCATCAGACGGATTACTATATTTTGTAAACACTTATTAAGATTTTTATTTTTCCCCTCTTGACTGAGAGTGAACTCTCAAATATACAATATTATTGTATAAATTAAAAAAGGAGAGCATTAAATGATTTTAGACAAAGTAAACAATCCTGATGATTTGAAAAATTTATCCGTTGATGAAATGAATTATCTGGCTGATGAAATCAGAGAATTAATTATAAAAAAAGTAAACACAACAGGCGGGCACATGGGGCCTAATTTAGGTATTATAGAAACTACTATCGCAATGCATTATGTGTTTAATTCTCCTGTTGACAAAATTGTTTTTGATGTTTCTCACCAGTGTTACCCTCATAAGATTTTGACAGGCAGAAAAGAAGGATTTACTGATCCTGACAAATATTTGAAATATACAGGCTACACAGCGCCTGAAGAAAGTGAACATGATATTTTTAAAATAGGTCATACCTCAACTGCCGCAAGTTTAGCTGCAGGTCTTGCAAAGGCAAGAGATTTAAAGGGCGAAAAATCAAACGTAATTGCAATAGTCGGAGACGGTTCTTTGAGCGGAGGCGAAGCTCTTGAAGGGCTTGATAATGCTGCTGCACTCGGAACAAATATTATAATTGTGATTAATGATAATGATATGTCTATTGCGGAAAACCACGGAGGGATTTATAAAAACCTTAAACTTTTAAGAGATACAAAAGGTCAGGCAGAATGCAATTTGTTTAAAGCGATGGGATTTGATTATATTTATGTAGATGAAGGCAACAATATTGCAAAGATGATTGAAGCTTTTCAAAAGGTAAAAGATATTAATCATCCTGTTGTTGTTCATATTAAGACCATAAAAGGGCATGGCCTTGCAGCAGCAGAAGAAAATAAAGAAGTATTTCACTGGGTAGTCCCGGGAATTTTAGATGCAAAAACTTCTGCTCCTTGTTCTCAGATTGAAGATTATAATTCGATAACAAAAGATTTTATTCTCAAAAAAATTGAAGAAGATAAAACAACTGTGGTGGTTACAGCCGCAACTCCCGGAGTTTTCGGATTCGATGCGGAATACAGGAAAAAGCTGGGTGTTCATTATACTGATGTCGGTATTGCAGAAGAACATGCGGTTGCTTATTCCTCGGCGCTTGCAAAGGCCGGTGCAAAACCTGTTTTAACAATAATGAGTTCTTTTGTACAAAGAACTTATGACCAGCTTTCTCAGGATTTGTGTCTTAATAAATCTCCGCTTGTTATTCTTGTTTACTGGGGCGGAATATCGGATGCGGATGCAACTCATCTTTGTTCGTTTGATATGTCAATGATGTCGAATATCCCGAATCTTACATATCTTGCGCCGGCAAATAAAGAAGAATATCTGGCAATGCTTGAATATGCATATTCGCAAAATCAAGGTCCTGTCGCAATAAGAGTTCCGTCAATTCCGCTTTATTCAACAGGTGTTGAAGATAGAACGGATTATTCGATTTCGAATAAATTTAAGCTCGAAGAAAAAGGTGAAAAAATTGCATTGTTAGGACTTGGCAATTTCTTTAATCTTGCAAAAGACGTTAAAGATGAGATTAAAAATAAACTCAATATTAATGCAACTCTTATTAATCCTCGCTATATTACAGGTGTTGATAAAGAGCTTCTCGAAAGTTTGAAAGCCGATCATAAAGTTGTAATAACTCTTGAAGACGGCATACTAAACGGCGGATTCGGCGAAAAAATCGCGCGTTTTTACGGAAATTCCGATATGAAAGTTCTGAATTACGGAGCCGAAAAAGAGTTTACGGACAGAGTGCCGTTGAGTGAACTTTACAGCCGTTACAGACTCAGGAAAGAATTGATATTGGAAGATATAGAAAAGATTTTAAAATAATTATTTTAATCGGATATGATAAAAGCGGCCTTTGATATAAGGTCGTTTTTATTTTTCTCTTTGAGTTACTATCAAGTATGAGTTATTTATGATATAATTTTTTCAGGAGGTATTTTATGTATACTGTAAAAGAAGTGGCGGAAAAAATGGATGTATCGGAACACACATTGCGTTTTTGGGCCAAAAGCGGTTTTTTCCCTTTTGTAAAAAGAGATAAAAATAATATAAGAATGTTTTCCGACAACGATCTCGGGTGGGTTAAAATGGTTAAATGCCTCCGCTCTGTCGGTACCGAAAATAAGGCAATAAAACGCTATATTGATTTATGTATAATGGGAGATTCCACAGTTAAAGAGCGTTATGATATTATTCATGAAACAAAAGTTAAAGCTTTAAAGCAAATGGAGGAATGCAAAAAGCAGATAGATATTCTTGAATTTAAAGAAGCTTTTTATCAAAATCTTATAAAAAATAATCTTAAAGATACATGGAATCCGATGAATCAGACGGAACAGGTAAATTCTGCCGTGTAAGCCCGGAGCAGGACGTTTTGGAAAATTTTTCAAAAAAAGAAATTATTGATTTGTTAAAAGATGACAGTCAAAATGATTGGCTGTTTTCGCTTGCTGATAAAGTGAGAAAAGAATACACGGGAGACGAAGTTCATTTAAGAGGGCTTATCGAATTTTCAAACTTTTGCAGAGGTACTTGTAAATACTGCGGAGTGAGAGCTGAAAATAAATTCGCAAGAAGATACAGAATTGCTCCGGATGATATTATTGAAACAGCTAAAACTGCATGTGAAGCCGGATATAAAACAATTGTTCTTCAGTCGGGCGAGGATATGTATTTTACCCGAAAAATTATGTCAGAGACAGTCGCTGAAATTAAAAAATTTGATACAGCCGTAACTCTAAGTATCGGCGAAAGAAGTTTTGAAGAGTATAAATCTTTCAGGCAAAGCGGTGCAGACAGATATTTAATAAGAATTGAAACAACCGACAGAAATTTATATAAAAAAATGCACCCTTCAATGGATTTTGATAACAGAATAAGATGCCTTAAAGATTTAAAAACTTTAGGTTATGAAACCGGTACGGGCTGTCTTGTCGGCCTGCCTGAGCAGACAATAGAATCTCTAGCCGGTGATATTTTGTTTTTTAAGGATATAAATGCGGATATGGTTGGGATTGGTCCTTTTATTGCGCATCCTCAGACTCCTTTAAAGGATTACCCGAACGGCGATTTTACTCTTGCATTAAAGGTAATGGCAATCACAAGAATTCTGCTCAAAGATATTAATATACCTGCAACAACGGCTATGGAAACACTTAATCCGGACGGGCGTCTAATTGCTCTTCAGTGCGGGGCAAATGTTATTATGCCAAATGTAACGGATTTTAATTACAGTGAAAAATATGATATTTACCCTAACAAGGCTCATCTTGATGATGATATATTAAAATCGCGTGCAATAATTGAAAATAGACTCAAATCAATAGGCAGAACCGTTGCTAATGATTACGGATTCAGGCCTAAAAAAACAAGCCGATAGTGAGATTTGAACTCACGACCTACTCATTACGAATGAGTTGCTCTGCCAGCTGAGCTATATCGGCCTGTATGATTTATTATAACCGTTAATTGTATCTCCTGTCAACAGCTTGTTATAGGAATTTATACCGCAGTTTACACCTAACAATATCTAAATTGTCCACCTGAACTCGTTTCAGGGTCTTATAATGATAAGTTTTCGAAACAAGTTCGTAATGACATTATGTCTGTTTTTCGAGAATATCGTGTGTAAACTGCGATATAAGTCCCTTGTTATAAAAAATAGATTGTCTGAGAGACAATCTATTTTTTTATAACTTTATTCCTAAAGTTATTTAAGATATTCTTTGTAGAATGCTTCTATTTTATCAAAAGGTATTTTCTCAAGATTGTCATAAAGGTCTGTGTGGTTTGCATCGGGTACAATGTATAATTCTTTGTTACTGCCTTTTAATTTTTTAAAAGCATCTTCAGAAAAGTAACGGCTGTGTGCTTTTTCTCCGTGAATCATCAATACCGGATTTCTTATTTCATCACTGAAAGCAAGTATAGGCATATTGATTAAAGACAGCGATGATGTTGTATTCCAGCCACCGTTTGAACCTATTGAACGTTTGTGAAATCCCCGTTTTGTTTTATAAAATGCAACGTAATCTTTTACAAACTGCGGTTCATCACCTGTGAGTTTGTCAGGCAGACCCTGCGATTTTGCGTAAGTGCCGTTTTTGAAATCTTCGGTTCTTTGTTTGTTAAGTTTTTCTTTTAATTCATAACGGGCATTTTCATCCATTGAATCAAAGTAGCCTCTTGACGTAACTCTTGTCATATCATACATTGTTACGGTAACTGTTGCTTTTATTCTTGTATCAATAGCTGCTGCGTTTAAGCCGAATCCTCCAAATCCGCAGATACCTAAAATCCCTATTCTGTCAGGATTAACAAATTTAAGATTGCTTAAATAGTCAACAGCTGCGCTGAAGTCTTCCGTATTTATATCAGGTGATGCAACATCACGCGGTTCGCCTCCGCTTTCGCCCGTGTAGGAAGGATCAAATGCCAGAGTTACAAAACCGCGTTCAGCAAGCGTCTGTGCATAACGCCCCGAAACCTGTTCTTTTACGGCTCCGAAAGGACCGCTTATTGCAATTGCGGCTAATTTGTCTTTAGGCATACTTTTTGGTATATATAAATCGCCTGTTAACTTTATGCCGTATCTGTTTTTAAAGTGGACTTTTTCAATATTAACTTTGTCGCTTTTCGGAAAAGTTTTGTCCCAATTTTCTGCCATACTCATAGATGCACCTCCAATCAGTAATAAAAATGTAATAAAACTAATTAATACACCTTTCATTTGCCTTCCTTTCTTGTATTAAACTTTTGCCAATACTTTTTTCTGAGCAATTTCTAAAATTACCCCCGCATATTCTTCATGTTTTCCGTAAAAAATATGTGATGCGTCAGGCACTACGATAACTTCGTTATCTTGCGGATGTTTGCAATGCGAGTTTATTTTTTCCATAAATCCTTTTGCATCGCCTTCTGTCAGGCTGTCTTTTTCGCCTATTACAAATGAGCCGTTAATTTTAATATTATAAAGCGAATCAGTCTCGCCTTCATTGCTTATTACAGGGCAGTTTTTCAGGTTATATGCGTTGTAAAATTCTAGAACCGTGCTTGCACACATTGGTGAAAATCCGCCGAAAAGATACGGAAGAATTTCATTTCCTCTTCCTTCTGCTTCAAATTTTTCAGCAAGTTCAATACATTTTTTGACATTTGGCATAACATTAAACCAGTGCGCCAGATCTACAGGAGCCGATACAATAAAGTAGTCAACAAAATTATCAGGTGTATTGCCGAGATAATGTATAATTTTATTTGAACCTAGCGAGTGTCCCGCAAGTATTATATTTTTAAAGCCGAGTTCTTTTACGTATTTTACATAACTTTCTACATCTTCATAAACAAGGCTGAAATCGTCATAAACTACACCTGTATACTTTTGTTTGCCTGTTGTGAAATCAGAATATGCAATACAGGAAAAAGCATCCATTGCATGTCCTGCAATGCAGGCTATATTATTGGAGCTTAATAATTCGCCTGTAGCTGTCAGAAGGTCATTTTGAAATACATTACTGCATATCCCGCTCATTATGATAACAACTGTGTCCATAGTGTTATCACCCCACATCGCCCCTTTTAATTCAAGGCCTCTGGGCGTATTTACTCTTATAATTTTCATAAGCTGCCTCCTTTTTATATTATTTACGATTTTTATAAAATAGCAAATACTTATATTACATATTTATCTATACTTGACGGGCATAATTAAATGCTGTATGATTAAACATAAGGAGGTTATATGGAGGTTCGAGTTTTAAGATATTTTCTTACTGTTGCAAGAGAAGGAAGTATTACAGGTGCTGCAAATTATCTTCATCTTACACAACCTACACTTTCAAGACAGCTTCAGGATTTGGAGAAAGAATTGGGACAGAAACTGCTTATAAGGGGTAAGCATAAAGTAATTCTTACTCCTGAAGGCATGATGCTTAGAAAACGTGCTGAGGAAATTGTTGAGCTGGTTGACAAAACAGAAGCTGATTTCAGGTCTATAAATGATATAATAGGCGGAGATATTTATATAGGAAGCGGTGAAACCGATTCTATGAAATATATAGCTGAAATTATGAAAGATATTCAGCAGATTTATCCTGATATAAAATTTCATATATACAGTGGAAATGCGGAAGATGTAACGGAAAAATTAGATAAAGGTTTGTTAGACTTCGGAATTTTGATACAACCCATAGATTTGTCAAAATATAATAATATTGCATTGCCGGAAAAAGATGTATGGGGTGTTATAATGCGTAAAGACAGTCCGCTTGCGAATAAAAAAGAAATTAAACTTGAAGATTTGATATCTGTTCCTCTTATAGCATCAAGGCAGATGTCTGAAAAATATTCTGCCCGCAGCGGATTTCTTAGCTGGTTTGGTAAAGATTTTAAAAAGCTCAATATTGTTGCGACTTACAATCTTGTTTATAATGCTGCGATTATGGTAAGAGCAGGAATTGGGTATGCAGTTACTTTGGACAAGCTTGTAAATACTACAGGAGACAGCGAAATATGTTTCAGGCCGTTAAGCCCGAGACTCGAATCCGGACTTGATATTGTCTGGAAAAAGTATCAGGTATTTTCTCCTGCTCCAAAATTGTTTTTAGACAGATTATATGAAAAATTCGTTAATGATGAATACGCAAAAAAATAATAAAAAATGTAAAACGTAAATTAAATGTTGGATTGCTTATTTTTAATAAAGGTTTTGAAGATTTTATAAAACTTGAATTCAAATCACTATTTTATTTTCTGCCATATCAACGGTATTTTTAAAGTGTTGTTACCCAAACCCTGAATCAGAAATTCAGATAAGGGTTTAAATCTGCCATTTTTATTTAATGCCTCGATAAGCGGATGTTTTTTCATAAATCTTATATTTCTATCCTTATTAACTAAGACTGTATCTTCTAAAGGAATTGTTTTATCTGCGATATAAAGATGTTCTTGTAAATGGTTGCCAAGTACAAAAATCCCATTAGTTTCAAGCTTATTATATATTTTTTCAATAATTTCATATATTATTTTTCTTTTGTTTGTTTCAATATTAGGCTTATCTCCATATTTAAATACTCCGTTTAAATCATTATCTGTCAACTGATAAATTGCATTTCTGAAAAATATAGCTCCGGTTTTCTTGTGTTTATTAAATGTTTCTATATCTTTAATATCCCCCTTAATAAAACTAACATTTTCCTTGCATGATCTTTTCGGAATGAAATATTTTTGAGGATAAAAATCAATATTATCAAATCGTATTGTATATACAAGATCAGAAACATTATTAACAGGGAATGATGGTTTATCTGTTTCTATAAAATTTGTATGAAAAATTTGACTTAAGAATTGTTTATTATTTTCACTATTATGGTTTACTAAAAATCCGTCTTCAGCCAGTGGATGTATTGCATAAATTCCTTTATGAGCAAAATCTATAGCTTTACTGCTTTTATCTATAGAATAAATCTTATATTTTTGACGATTGTTAAAGAGCGTATTAATGGATAGAGCTTCTTCCCCGTTAGAACCTGCGTACACTAATATATCAGTCCCGTTTGGAAATTCTTTTTCTATAATCTTAACAGACCTTTGTAAAACTTCCGGATTATGATAAAAATTTGTGCTGATTGAATTTCCGGTATCATCATCAATCATATTATAACTTTTAAAATTTATATTAGAATGCGACTGTGTTATTGAATTAATTTTCATATTTATGAATAAAACGGAACAAAAAAATTTTTGCGTTTAAGTTTTGTATAAATACTTATCCGCTGATTACCCGCAAGCATTTTTGCATTAAAAAAGAGGGCTTAAACCCTCTTAAAATGGTGGCAATTGTGCGTCTAGGTAGAAACAAATAGCTTTAGTATATCATGTTCACCTACGCTTATTTTATGATAATATTATCTTATGAAAAATAAGCCAAATCGTTTAGGAGAGAGTTTAATCAATGAATTTTGTTCTTACTTAACCGTTGGGACAAAAATGTCTTATGATGAAAAGACTGTTAAACAGTACAAAGATGATATTTGGGATTATTGGGAAAAAACTGGGTTTGAAAATTTAAAAGATTTTAATGCTGATAAAGCAAAATTGTATCGTAGATCTATTCAAGGCTCGATGCAAACAAAGCATCAAAAAATGAATCATGTAGCAGAGTTTTTTAGATGGATTTTTGGTAAGAAAGTTACTAAACCTGATATTAGCGAAGTGCTTCAAGTATTACAGTTAACCAATGCAGAAAAAGGACTTCTTTCAAAACATAAAATTCGAGAATATCCTACATTGGATGAATTTAATGAAATTATTGATTTCCCTGTAAATAATGATATTGACAGACGTGATAAGGCTCTTTTATGTTTTTTGTTACTATCTGCTGGTAGAGTTGATGCAGTAAGAACTTTACCTTTTATTTAGGTGCGTTGAACCCTAAAACATTGGATTTAGTGCAAGATCCAACAGAGGGGGGGGGACATACAAAAAGAAACAAATATATTATTGGGACACTATTTCGTTTTGATGAAGTTTATACAGAGATTATAAGAGATTGGTTACAGTTTTTAACTGAAAGTAAACCTGCTCACGAGTTTAGACATCTTGCAGTAGAGTAGATACAGCATTCAGATTGGCAAGAAATGGTCGCGAGATAAAGGCTATTTCTCAAAATGTGGGTCACGCATATCTTACAACAACGCTAAAGCAGTATGCAAATATGCAGCCACAAGAATATATTCAAATTATAAAAGGTTTAACGTTTAGAGTTGATGAGCAGGCAAGGGTATGCGATTTGACTACTGAAGAATTAATTGAAATAATTCACTTAAGAACTCAACGTTTAGGTAGAAAAGGCTTTTAGAATTTTAAATGTTGACGGATCTTTGATTTGAATGGTATAATGTTCTGATACCACTTGTTTATGCTGATAAATAGTTACAAATCAGGATTCTAATGAACCCAAATTTGTAGTGCTTAAAAATATAAGGGAGGTGTCCATAAAAACGATATAGTAAATATAAATAGTATAAAAATAAATAGGTTCAAAATAGAAAAGTAATAGCCGAAATAAAAAAATGCTCTATATGCAGTTCTAATTGTTTTATTTTTGAAATTTATTTTGAATAAAAATTTAGGGGATTTTTTCCGAATCTGTTTTTCAATACAAAATAGAATCAATAATAAAATGTTCAAATACATAAAAAATGAATATATTGAACATATAGTTTGTGTTGAAATAAAAAAAATCGGAAAAATTTGATCTATAAACTTATAGATGAAGCATACATAAAGTATCTCTGCAACAATGAAATAAGAGTTTAAAGAAAAAAGACTTAACGAAATATATTTATCTAACCGCATATAATACTTATAACATAAGGAGAATTATAATGAAACAAAAAAATAATAATGTAAATCCGTTTAACTATCCTGCTAAAAAATATAGCAGTTATGTATTTGATGCAACTACAAAATATCAAAAAAAATATTGTTTTGAAATGGGAACTGGCTCTCATGCTACTTGGAATAATGAAGCAGATGCCTTTAAACATACTTACATGCAGGCACAGCTTGCTTTATTTGCAGGTAAACATATTGCAAAATTTGCTGGAGATTATCATGAAATGCAAGGGAATAAAGACATGGGACAATCTAAAGGTGAAGAAAATATGGACAAATGGAATAATGCTCAAGGTCGTGAAATTGCAAAAGAAATTATTCAGGAATATGGTGTATGGGCAACTGCACCATCTCAAAAAATAAATGATGTTATTGCAAGAAAAGTGATGGAGCTGCACGAAAAGAAAAACAGTTATCAACGCAATTGTGTAAAGACTATCAATGCAAAGATTAGTCGATTACAGAAGCTCATAGAAAAGTCTTATATCGACAAATGTGAGGGAGTTATTGATGAAGAGTTTTGGAGAATACAAAACAAGAAGTGGAGAAAAGAGAAAAATGAGTTGATGGAGCAGCTGAGTATGTTAGATGTTGCTGATGAACAATTTTACAATAATTGTGAGCAACTTTTAAGTTTTACAAAAAATGCACACGAAATGTTTTTAAAAGGTTCAATTGAGGATAAAAGTTTTATAACAAAGCTAGTTATATCGAAAATAACCTATTATAACAAAAAGCTAGATATAGAGCTGTATCCGGTCTTTAATAGTCTATTAAAAAAAGCAAATAAAATAGTGACTCTCGAACAAGCTCAAATGCAGACTACAAGCACTAAAAAAGCACCCGAAGGTGCTAATTTTAAAAATGGCGGGAACGACGAGGCTCGTCTTGGATTTGCTCCACGCTCACAGAGTTTCGCCTCAAAGCCTTATGGCTTTAGCCGGCTCAATCTGTTCGCTATCCGGATTTGTTCACTACGTTCACGCCATCCGTCCGCAAATCCGCCGAACTCGCAATTAACGGTTCTCTCTCCTATCATTCAAAATTAAAAAGCGGTAGCAAAAATCTACCGCTTTTTAATTCGGGAACGACGAGGCTCGAACTCGCGACCTCATGCGTGACAGGCATGCGCTCTAACCAAACTGAGCTACGCTCCCTTATTTATTTATCAGTGTCTGTCGACATTTTTTATTATAATATGCTGATTTTTTTTTTGCAAGTAGGTTATTTATTTTTTTATGAAAAAGTGTAAATTAATTGTTTTTTAGTAGCAATTTATTTTTTCAGGCACGTTTATTTTTATATGAATAGTGTGAATAATATAAACAATAATTTTTCCTTTAAAGGAAGATGTCCCCAGATTAAAGATGCGCAGTGGGTATGTCATGTTGTAAATACTGCATATCCGCATGTTTCTACTACAAGATTCAACGCGCCTATGTTAAAGATTAAACAAAAAAATCCTGAGTTGTATAATGAATTTTTAAACCAAAATCCATTTCATTTTTCAGCCCCGTTTAATTTTAAAGAATTAAAACTTATTGCTATGTTTGATTGGCAAAAGCGTCTGATTGATAAATTAAACAGAGTTAGAAAAGAATGGCAGTACGGCTGTAAAACTGACTCCAGAAGAGTAAATAACTTAATAGGGCAATTAAAGTATAATAAAATCGGCAATTGCGGGGAAGATGCAATGTTAGCAGAAGCAATTTTGAAACTTAACGGCGTTGATAATGCCTGTACTGCAGGACTGAATGTTAATAATTTAAATATTGATCATTCAGTTTGTGTGTTTAATCGTGATGGTTCAATGTTTGACGGTAAAGTTACAAAAAATACTATAGTTATTGATCCATGGCTTGGAACGGCTGATTTTGCTTCTAATATGTTTTTAAAATACAAAAATCTTTGTAAACAATACTTTTCTAATCTGAAAGATAACTCAAAAATAAGCTTTAGAGATATAAAAAGGTTGGATATACCTGGCGAAGAAGCATTATTGCTGGCATTAAGACAGGATAAGCTGATGTTTCCCGGTATAACAAAGGAATTTATGCAATAAAAAACAGCTTCTTAAATATATAAGAAGCTGTTTTTTTGTTTTTTAGTTTTAGTTATATAGAGGTGCAAGTTTAGCCGATTGCTGCGGGATTACACCTTCTTCTATTGATTGATAAACTCTGTAATCAATTACAGGGAAGCAGTTATCGATGCTTTCAATTTCTTTTAGTTTTGCTTCATCAATATTACCGCTTTCAATCATATCGCAGATTGTTTCAAATCTGTCAACATGTTCTCTAAATCTGTCCGTAGCATAGTCTTTAGCCTGCCATGTCGTAATCAAAAACGGCCAGTCAGAACTTTGCAATAACAGATTTTCTCTTGCCATCTGATTTAATGCTCTATGCAGAAGTTTATCCTGAGGAATTTCCGGATATTTGTCTGCAATTGCATTAATTCGTTTTTCGCAGGCATGAATTATAGGCCACATCCATTCTGTTAAATGGTTATTCCATACATAGAAGTGTCCGCCCTGTCCCCATGAACTTTCAGGAATTTGTATAGCTTCTTTAGGCGGATATTTATGAATATATTCACCTGCTGTCATTCTTTCAACTTCCGGTAAGTATGTTGCGAATTTTTTAATTACCTGTTTAATAAATTCAACACCTTCGAACCACCAGTGGCCGAAAAGTTCTGTGTCGAATGAAACCATAACAAGACCTTCTTTACCTGTTGCATTTTTGTAATCGTTGAGCATGTGATAAATTAAGGTTGTATAGTGGTCTGTATTTTCATTAACTTTATTTAACGCCAAAACAGGGTCATAAAGCATTTTATCGCCTAAATCGGTAGTCGGCGAAGTAATTCTCCAGTAATGCATACCAGATTTGTCGTCTTTTTTGTGGAATTCTCTGTAAACTCCATCCCCCGGATATCCATCAGCAGCTGACCAGACCTGATAGCCTGCTCTGTCATTTCTTCCCATAACAGCAACCTGAGCATCCGGTAACCAGTAAGCAGAATATGTGTCATAACCTGTTGCAGGACGTTCAGGAAGCGGGATGTATTCAATATTTCCATAAACACCGATTACACGTCTGTTTCCTATTGAATTTCCGCCTTCTATAACATGAGATTCAGTGAAGAAGTATTCAATGTCGTTATTTTGTAATGTTACTTCAATTGCCGGTCTCCAGTGCTTTTTACCGTCTTTCCCGACATATTCATATCCCTGTCTGTAAGCGCATTCAGGAAGCCAGCATCCGCAAGCTTTTTTCCCGAATAATCTTTTTGTAGTATCAGAACCTACTTTAAATTGAGCATTAAGGTTGCTGTCAGTAGCAAGAAGCGGTGAAAATCCGTGTGTTGCTCCTGATGTCGTAATTTCAATACAACCTAAATCCTGGTATTTTTTAAATTGGGCAATTAAGTCCATTCCGTATTTATTTACGAAAGCATCTTTGATGTTAGAAAACCAGTCAAAGTAATATTTTGCCAGGTATTTTAAGTGCTGAGAATGAGCAACTTTAGGATCAGGATATCTTTCTAAATCCTTAGATACCTGTGCAATTCTTGAATCAAGGTATTTAACAAAACCTTCCTGCAGATATCTGTCGTTAAGCTGTTCTGCCAGAATCGGGGTAATACCTACCGTAAGTTTTGCTTTGATACCTTCATCATACAACTCAGATATTGCATTCAGCAATGGAACGTATGTTTCTGCCATACATTCATAAAGGTTTTCTTCCCCGAAAGGCCACATACCGGCTTTTCTGTAATAAGGAAGGTGGCTGTGTAACATAAATACGAATTGTCCTACTGACATTTTTGCCTCCATATCTCATTTAAACGAATTATTATATAACTATAATTCTTACTTATATATTATTTATACCACAAACGGGTAAAAAATATAATCCTTAAGAACTAATTCTTGTGTATAATGTTACAATTTTTAACAGTAAAAAATACACTAAATACTACAAAAGTAATGATTGCCTTTAAATGTGCTTTTTTGAAATATCTTAACAAAGATTGTTTATTATATTGCAAATTGAATTTTTTTTATATAAAATAAATCTGCTCACATCCTCAGAGTGTTCCGGAGTCATTAACCGGACGTAAGAGTAAAGAAAGGCAAAATAAAAATGGCAAATATTAAATCTGCTAAAAAAAGAGTATTAATAGCTGAAAGAAACAGAGTTAGAAATGTTGCTTTCAAAACTTCAATAAAAACAGCTGTTAAGAAAGTATTGGAACTGGCTAAAGCTGATGATAAAGAAGCTTTAAATACAGCAATGTCAAGAGCATATCAATTATGCGACAAAGCTGTATCAAAAGGTATTTTGCATAAGAATACCGCAGCCAGAAAAAAATCAAGATTAACTCTTGCTGTAAATAAATTACAGTCAAAGTAATCCGCTGATTAAAAAACTTATATGAACCGTCTTTTGAAAAAGAGACGGTTCTTTCATATTGAAAAATAAGAAAAATCTGGTATAATTAA
>ULJB01011539.1_pt1 | contig 47604 bp, 26 predicted proteins | sample 1950771 | NCBI WGS metagenome assembly ULJB01 (sample SAMEA4835461, study PRJEB28245) | human gut metagenome | biome: gut microbiome; material: fecal sample | place: Denmark | collected 2008
GACGTGTCCTAAAACGGCTGCAAAGATAGGCATTATTTTTTAATCTCCAAAACTTTTCGCGATTTTTTTTATCTATTGCGCAATTTTTCTTTAAATTTCGCCAATTGGACCTTCAAAGAGTCCACACAGAGGTCAATTCCCTCTTCAAAAGTATCGCACACTTTTTCAACAAAAAGACGTGAGCCGGGAACCATTACAGTGATACTTGTTTCCTTATTCATGGCAGTGGCAGGCTTAACAACTTTAAGTTGAACCTCTACAGTTTGAATATCCTCATAAGATTTTTCCAACTTGGCAGTTTTCTTTTCGATAAATGCCTTCAATTGTTCAGTAGCGTCAAAATGGATTGACTGAATTTTAACTTCCATAGTTACCTCCTTGTAATTTTAAGGGTTAAGCCCTTGGATGGGCGGATTTGTAAACTTTCTTAAGCTGTTCAAACGTGGTATGAGTATATATCTCAGTAGTTGTCAGCTCCTGATGCCCCAACAGCTTCTTAACGCTCTCAAGTCCGGCGCCATGATTAAGCATGGCTGTAGCAAATGTATGGCGCAGCACGTGCGGGCTGCGTTTTTTAAGCGAGCTCACCCGCGCAAGATTGTCCGACACGCAGACTCTCACTTGCGGATAAGTGAGCCTGCGGCCCTTTGCCGACACAAACAGCGCCGGCTCAAGCCTCGTCACGACTTTGTCTCTTAGTTCCATATATGCCGACAGCGCGTCGCGCAGCCCTTGGCCAAACGGAATGACGCGCTGTTTGTTTCTTTTGCCAGTAACCTTCAGCTGGCAGGCTTCGAGGTCAACCATGGCATCGTCAAGCCCTATAAGTTCGGCAGCGCGCATCCCTGTCTCATAAAAAGTCATTATAATAGTACGCGCGCACACATCTTTATAGTCAGAGAGATTCCACATGCTGCCGTTGAGCAGCTCGTCCATCTCGCTTTCCTTGACGAATTGTGGCAATGGTTTGTTTTTCTTCGGGCCTGTCAGACCGTGGGCCGGATCTGAGCAAACAAGATTTCGGGAAAGGGCAAAACGAAAAAAGGAACGCAATGCGCTCAATCGCCTGTTGACCGACGACGCACTGTTTCCCTTATCCATCATACTCTCCATCCAGTCGCGGATGACATCAGAGTCGACCGACTCCCATGAGAGATGAGCATCCAAATTTTTGAAGTACAGTTCAAACTCTTTCAAGTCTGCTCCGTATTCCTTCACGGTTCTCGCGGAGTAGTTCCGCTCAAACTGGAGGTAGTTCAAAAATTCTCTTATCATCATAAATACAGTTGCTCAAACCATGTTATTCGGCAACGAATTTACAAAAATAAAACCGAACCGCCAAATTTTTCCGCCAAATTCTTTTCCGCTTTACAGGGAATAACTATCATGAGCAGGAAAAAGAAAAATCCGGCACTGAGGAAACCTTATATGTCAACATTTCATCAGAGCCGGACCATAATAAATCCATAGTGCTTAAAATCAGAAAGTAGGAATTGCTCTTCCTGCGGAGCCTATCGACGGCATGTCACGGTTATCTTTTATCTTCTTGCCAATACTGAAATTCCACGACACGTTCAGACTTACAGATGTGTTGTGGCTGAAATACTTGCGCGTCAGCATCCATCCGTCGCCATACACAGTCATTTTCGGTCTGTTATAAAACACGCCATTGTAGCTGAGGTTTACGTTCAGCTTGTTTTTCAACAGCGACATATATGCCTGGGCATTGAGATTGAACCAGCCGTCATATTCATACGACAGCGTCTTTGTCTTGGTCGAAGCTGCAAAGTCGAGTGTTATGCCATAGTTTTTGGCTATTTTAAAATTGTTACTGGTTGAAAAATATAAAGAAGTCTGACTGACAGACTTTCCCGGCATGCTCTCGCGCCTGTTTCTGACTATCATCTCGGTGTTGGTGTACCAGAAGTCAAAGACTTTAGTCTGATATGCCACCGACAGCTTGTGCTGTATCTGCCATCCGGCGTTTTCCGGCCTTGTAAAATAGGTATCCTTACGGTCAGGGTCAGCATGCATAATCACCTTCACCAAATTGTCGCCATAGTTGAAGTCGTAGTACACGGTCCACTTTCTGTGATATGCCAGCCACACATAAAAGTCGTGACGATTTTCTTTTGTCAAGTCAGGGTTACCTATGCTGTATTGATTTTGTCCCTGCCATGTAACGGTAGGCAGTGTATAGTTATAATTCGGCAAGGAGTAATAATACTGGTAGTTGAAGTTAATATAAAATTCTTTTGCCGGCGACGGATTTTCCTCCTTGCTGAGATTCCATTGCGCAAAGATACTCGGGTATATTCCGTCTTCCCATAAATCTACATTGTTTTTACTGTCAATACGGTCACGAAATACGGTTTTCGTCCCGTGATAGTTAAGCGTTCCCTGCACATACAGGAACTTGCCTATCTTCGTGCTATAGTCCACCCATGCGCCATAGTCGGTGCCGGAGCTTACATAGCGCCCGTCACGAATGTATCCAAGCTGCGTTGTCCCCGTGTCGTCGTGCTTGTCGTACATATAACCGTAAACCAAGCCGGCATTTAAATTCGATTTTTTGTTTAGCACCACATGCAACACCGGGTCTATCCATACGTTATTCGTATTATAGCCAAGTCTGGCATTGTCGGCAGTGGAGTTCAATACATAGCTTAAGCCTTCGCTGTAATCCTGCCCCGAATAACTTCCTCTGAAAAAGAAATAGCTGACACTGTCTTTACGGAAAAAGTGTTTGTATTGCAGTCCGACACTATAATACCGGGGTTTCGACAGACTGTTAATATTCAAGAGATCCGTGCCGTCATGGCTGTTGGTCGACGTTTCGCCGTTACTCATTCTCACGCCTCCGTACACATAGATTCTGTCAAGATCAGTAGGCGAATATCTCAGCGCGAGATTATCCATAAGATAGCCATTGCCCCTGGTTACGCTGTTTGTTTCAGTTTGTGTCTCCACATTGTCCGCCACGTCGTTCTGCACCTGCGACCGCACCGACTTGTCGTGCAGGCTGCCTGTCAGCAGGTTGCTTACTCTCACCTTGCCTCGCGCATATAGAAGATTCAGCCCCGGCAAGGCACGCAGAAGACCATCCTGACTGGCTCTGCCATTGAATGTCAGCGTGCCGAGCACACCGCCGTCGTCACGCAGATAAATTTTTATCACGCCGCCAATACCCAAACCATAAGAGGCATCAGGGTTGGTTATCACATCTATGTGTGAAATCATCGAGGGGTCGATGGTCTTCATCTGCTCCTGTGTTATTTCTTGCTCCTCAAGATATATCAAGGTGTTTTGCCGTCCGTAGACGCTGACATCCTCACCCCTCACGCTGACGCCGCGCATAAATTTCATAAAATCCAGCAGCGTCTGGCCTTTAGCCAGCGGATTGCCTTTCACCCTGACCGTTATGGTGCCGTTTGACTTCACGCTCGAGTAATCCGCCATGACCGTCACTTCGTCGAGCATTTTTGCAGAACCGCCCATAACGACCGCGCCCAAATCGAGAGGGCCGCTTACGCGCAGTTTTTTATTGTATTTGTCATAGCCCACGCACGTTATGCCGAGAGTGTAGCGTCCTTCGGATATGCTGTCTATCATGAACGTGCCGTCGTTGCCGGTAATGACAGGCGCCAGCTTTGTTCCGTCGTCAAGCCGTGTCATCGTCACAGTGGCGCGTTCTATGGCGTTGCCGGCATCGTCTGTCACGCGTCCGGTAACAGTGATGCCAGTCTGGGCATTCGCAGTGTATGCAAACAGTGCTATTATAAAGGCTAAAAAGTGTTTCATAGTTTAATTTTTTATTTGTATCAGATATTTGCGGAAAACACGAGCAAGCGGCATCAGCGTGCTTTGCGCCACTTCGACTTATAAGTTGGTCATGTATTATGAATGTTTTCAATTTGTCGGCAAATCCGTTATGTGTAAACCTTGCCTGTTCTTGCCAGCTGTTTTCCTTTCAGATTACCTATTTCTCTGATAATTCCGTTAATTTTCATAGCGTAAAGTTTAATGTGTTTTTACAATCCCTACAAACCGACTATATTAAGGTATATAGAATTTGTTTGCCGCAAGAGGTTCGGGCTTAAGCCTCTGCAAAGATTATAGCCAAGAAAGATAAGCCATGCCGGCCTGACTACACTCTTTAACATAAATGCATATATATGCAAAGATAATAATTATATTCCAAAACTTCATCCTTTTACTTTTTTTAACCTTAATCTTACAAAAATCACATTTTTTAAATCGCTCCACAAGACAGCCTGAACAAAATCAGACATCGCCGACACATTTTTTAAACGCCATATAAAGAGCCGGATGTCAAAGGGCAATACCGAAACAAGCCCAACAGCCATATACGCCAACAGCCCTACCCTCAGGATGCATGCACAGGAGAAAAGCCAATGCTGATGCTTACAAACACGATGCAGACAGCCGAAGCTGCTACACACACAACAACAATAATAACAAAAAAACGTGATTGATTATCGCTTTCCAAAAAAAATACGACGAAAGCGCCATAAGAAAACAGCAATGCCTCAACGGCACACAGACGCTACATATTTTTATATATAAAAAAAGGATGTGGCACAGTCACTCCGTGTACATCCCCCCAATAGCCTATCGGCAAAATTACATCGTCCTGCGAACGCACCATCATATCGGCTGCAAATATTCGCAGGACCTTATCATTACTTTTTAACGCCTAAGCGGTATACCCATTCAATATTGGTTATTCCTCTGTAGCTCTCAGTTTCTGTACGTAAATAGCGCGTTCCATCTTGAGCCTCTTCAAGACAGACGGCTTATCGAACTGCTGACGTGCACGAAGTTCCTTTACGACACCTGTCTTCTCAAATTTTCTCTTGAATTTCTTCAATGCTCTTTCGATGTTCTCGCCATCTTTAACTGGTACAATGATCATTTTTTGTCTTAAAATTTTATATGTTAAACTTATTTTTTAATTTCATGCTATTATTAGCGGCTGCAAAATTACATCTTATTTTTTTATCTTCCAAATATTCAGAGGCTTTTTAAGCAAAAAGTATTTATTTTTCACATCTGCCTGACTTTCAGCGGTTAAATTGCCCATGCAAAACGTTTTATTGAGCATATGAAACGTAGTTCGGCGTAGCCAATTATAAATTATGAATTGTGAATTATGAATTATGAATTGTTACTACAGCTCCGGGTTAAAGTCCCAGTCTGTAGCCTAACGTCAGCGTGAAAGCCGAAGAACGCTTCAATTTGCCGTTAAGGAGGTAATACTCCAGAAAATAGCTGGTTCCGTCGGTCGAAAGATTCTTCGCAACAATCTCGTCATCTTTTATGTCGAGCAGTCCAAATTCATATCTTGCATCAAGTACAAAACGTTTGTATTCATACGAGAGTCCCAGAGGTATGGTAACATCAACCTTACGGCAACGGTCTTTTATGTCTGTATATTTGCCGTCCCACGGTTGTCCGTCAAATATCTCTTTGTATCCCCTTGGATATTTTGCGCTCAGCATGAAGTCTACCTGCACTCCGGCTTTAACGGCGAGACCTTTATATATATAAAAGTTAGCCATTACAGGCACACTGAGGTAAGAAAGCTTCACTTTATGCCCGTCTCCATCTTCTTGCCAGAATTTAAGTTCTTTATCATACATGTCATCGTCTATTTGTCCGGTTCCGGGATCCTCCAAAGGCCCTTTAAGATAAGCATACCCCCAGATAAACTTGTCGAAACCGCATCCGCGCTCCGAATAATCAATCCCCAAAGTTACTCCGAGCCATTTTGTAGCCATATATTCGGCCTCCACTCCTGCCTTTATCCCAGCTTTATACGCAGTATTGTCAATGCCGCTTACATCTGAAAAAGTAAGTCCTATCTTTGGCTGCAAAGAAAATTCGCCTGCCTGACGCTGCGCAAACATCGTCAGAGGCATAAGAAAGACAGCAATTAAAGCAAAAAGTTTTTTCATACTATTTTTATAATGATTAAAATTCCACACCAGCAGTCTGAACACATGGACTGACAGAATCAGACATTTATATAAATGTATAAAAAAGACCATTCTTCACACTCTTTTCCCCTTCAGCATTGCTCATTCGACATTCTTATGGGGCGATATTCCGGTATCGTTCACGGGTTCAAATATTCTTTTAAGACAGGTTCCGACTGCAGATTTAGCAATATTTTACAAAAATAAGAATATTTTTTGTCTCATCAAAACTTTAAACACTTTATTTATTTGCCGGCATCAGCATGCAGCAACCTGAAAATAATATTTCATGAAGGAAAAAAACCTGAACAAATCACATTGCTGAATAAAAACGGACTTAGCTTCCTTTTTGATTTCCTTTGACACTCTCATACTGAGATATTTGAAAATTAAAATCTGTTGGACGAAAATTCGGGCAGTTTTCGCGTGCAAGTGTAATCCGGTGTGTTACAATGTGTTACGGCAAAATCTGGCAATATGTGCAACATTTTTTGTCCCATTTCGGACAAAAAAGCTATTATTTCAATAAAAAAACAGGCCTGTTTTCCCCTTAAAAGCGGTGCTTTTTCCACTAAAAAGTTGCCGAGTAATTTTTCAAAAGCATGCCTTTTGCATGATAATGTAAACATACTTTACCGATGCAAGCCATAAAAGCGCTCTCCGTTTTCTATTTCGGCAGAAAATCATGACATTTTTGTGATGACACTTTGAGCGGCAAAATACCTGATGAGCTGACAATGCTTCAAATCATGAGCACCTGTCTTATGCCATACATCTTGTAAAAATAAAATAAGCGGAAGTAGCCCAAGGTATTCCTTAAAGGACGACTTCCGCTTATAAAGTTACAGGAAAACAACTGCCGATGAGGTGTTATGCTACATACTTTAGCCTGTAAATCAATAAAAAGCAAGATTCACGGCATCAGATTTCTGCACAAGCCGATGCCAGCCACTCGCGGTCTTCGCCTTCGAGATGCTGCGAAAGGCGGTCGTAGACAGTGCGGTGGTATTCGTTGAGCCACTCTTTTTCTTCAGGCAGCAGCATCTCTTTATTAACCGGAGCGAGGTCTATCGGACAGAGCGTAAGCGACTCGAAGCCGAGGAACGAGCCAAACTCGGTGTCGCGATATGGCACGGTGAGCAGCGTGTTCTCTATCCTCACGCCGAAGCGTCCGGCAAGATATATGCCCGGCTCGTCGGTAACGGTCATGCCTTCAACGAGCGGTGCAGGCCTGTATTCCATGCGTATCTGGTGAGGACCTTCGTGGACATTGAGATATGAGCCTACGCCGTGGCCCGTGCCGTGCATGTAGTTGAAGCCGTAGCGCCACATGTCTTTGCGGGCGAGCGCATCGAGCTGTGTGCCGCTGGCGCCACGCGGAAACTTGCAAAGCTCCAGCTGTATGTGGCCTTTCAGCACAAGCGTATAGACGAGTTTCTGCTCCTCGGTTACATCGCCCAGGGCTATGGTGCGCGTTATGTCGGTGGTTCCGTCGAGATACTGCGCACCCGAATCTATCAGAATAAGTCCTTCGGGACGCAGCGGCACGTCGGTTTCGGGCGTTGCCTCATAGTGAACAATGGCTCCGTGCTCCTGATAGGCGGCAATGGTGTCGAACGATATGTCCTTAAACAGCTTCTGCTCCGCGCGCAGCGATGTCAGCTTGCGGTCGACGCTCATCTCGGTCTCACCGCCGGCCTCAACGGCAGGCTTAAGCCAGCGCAGAAACTTCACCAGCGCAACGCCGTCGCGCAGCATGGCGCGGCGGAAGCCTTCTATCTCGGCACTGTTCTTGACGGCCTTCATATATGGTATGGGCGACGGCTGCGCCACCTTCTCGCATCTGACGGCACTGAACAGCGTATGGTTTATCTCGCACGAATCGAGCAGTATGTTATATTCAGAATATGCAGCCAGGGCATCTTTCACCTTATTATAATCTGCAATGTCTACGCCCTCGCCCTTCAGATACTCACGCACGCCGTCGTCGAGCTTGGCGCCGTCAACGAACAGCGTGGCATGGCGTGACGTTATGAGCAGATAAGACACAAACACAGGATTGCAGTGGACATCAGAGCCTCGCAGGTTGAGCGTCCAGGCTATGTCGTCGAGCGCGGCGGCAAGCATTCCGCAGGCGTTTATGTCCTTCAGCATTGCGCGTATGCGCTCCAGTTTCGAGGCGCACGACTCTCCGGCATACTCCAGCGGATGAACGGTTATCTTGTTCTGCGGCACCGGCGGACGGTCGGTCCATATCTGCCCGAGCGGATCAAAGTTGGTTCTTACGGTTATGCCGCCCTCATTCCGAAGTCCGGCAATGAGCTCTGCCACCGAAGCTTCTGAATTGACCATGCCGTCGATGCCCACAACGGGACTCGAAACGAAAGAGAGCTTCTGGCCGAGCCACTTTATTATCGACGGCGTGCCCTCAACACGCTCTTTCATCAGCTTAAACTCCGTGCCTTCGAGCTGCTCGGCAGCGGCAAGGAAATAGCGCGAGTCGGTCCACAGCGCGGCAGCGTCCATAGTAACAACGGCTGTTCCCGCCGAACCGTTGAAGCCGGATATCCACTTGCGCCCCTCCCAATGTTCGGGCACATACTCGCCGTTGTGAGGGTCGGTAGAAGGGAATATAAACGCATCGATGCTCTCGCGGCGCATCACGTCGCGCAGGGCTGCCAGTCTTTGTTCTATAATAGTGTTCGTCATAATGAATAAGATTTTTCAGAATAGTCTGAACAAAGATAATTCTTTTTAGACTTAACAGCAAACTAAAACAGAAATAACCTGATTATTTTTTAGCAGATACCTTAGAAGCCGTTTGTATCTACACTTAGCGTTTTTAGGATTAAGACAAAAAGAATCAGCGGACAAGGGATAACCCCTGCCCGCTGACATCACAGAAAAATTTACTACATTAAGAACCTAAAAAACTTATTTAAGCATAACTTTCTTAACTATGCGCTGGCTGCCGCATCTTACGTCTATCATGTAAACGCCGCCTGCCAGGCCATCTACTACAACGGTTCCGCCCTCAACGTCGAATGAACGCACCATCATGCCGGCTGTGTTGTATACGAGCACCTTAGCCTCGCCGTCAACAGTGATCACGATGTTTCCGTTTTCAACCTTAATGCCTTCGCCTGAAGTTATTCCGCCGATACCTGTTGTCTCAGGCTTAACGCCTATAGTCTTCAGCGTCAGTTCAGGATAAGCCGCATTGGTCATAGAGCAGTAAACATTCTCGTCGAAGTTCTTCATGAATGTTGTAACGCCGTTGTCAATAGTATAGTCAGTGCCCTCAACGAGAGTTGCGCCTGATTCTGTTGTCCATGTGTAAACTGTAGGATTCTCAGCCACCATATACTCGCTGCTCAAGTCAACCTTACCACCATCTACAGTAATCTCAACGTCCTTCTGAGGAGTATACTTATAGTTCATCGGGTTATGGATGTCGAATACAGGCAGAGTGCTGAACTTAAAGTTATTGTCGTAAGCGTATACCATGCTATATTTATCTGCCTGGCCTGACATATCGAGCGATGAAAGGTTATTACCATTGCAATAAAACTCGCGTAATATCGGGCAATTAGTAACATCAAGAGTCTTCAACTTATTATCTGAAACTCTCAGCTGATACAAGGCGGGAAGCTCAGGAAAAACCAAAGTTTCAAAATTATTGCCACTAAGTTGTAGTGTTGCCAACTTTGTATTGTTGCTAAGGTCTATTGCCGAAAGCTTGTTATTGATCAAGGACACATTTGTAAGATTGGTAAGTTTAGACAAGTCTATCTGTTCCAGGTTACAATCTGACAATGTCAGGAATCCGAGGAGAGTGTTGTTGCTCAGATCTATCTCTGTAAGGCCTGCGTTAGATAATGTCAACGTGGTCAAATCTTTCAATTTAGATATATCAACCTTTTCCAAAGCAACATTAGACATACTCAAGACAGTAATATCACAGTAAGACTCATCATAGCCATAAATTGTTATATTCTTGTTGGCACCAAGCTGTGATGTCAATGTTGTATTTCCACTACCCAATATACACTCAGCCAGTTTACCGTCACCGAAATCTACATAAACAGCTTTAGGAGTCTTGGCAGCCAATATCATCCTTACTTCAGAACCCACTTCTGCGGTACTAACCAAATTAGCCAACACAAATTCCGGTTTTTCAGAAGTTTCAACAAGAGTTGTTGTAAGAGTCAGATCTGGATAAGCCTCGTTTGTCAGCTCAGCATATACTTTCTCCTCCTGAACTTTCAAGAATGTAGTAACACCATTTTCAACATTATAATCTACACCCTCTTCCATTACATTTCCGCTTTCAGTCTTCCATGTAAACTTGGTATTCTTGCCCTTAAATGTTGCCTCCTTAGACAAATCTACCATGAATGATTTTTCAGCAATAGTTACAGGATTCTGGTTACCGTAAACAAACTCCTGTGCCGTAGTCTGAGGCAATGTGCTGTATGTAAAGTAGTTTCCTTCAACATTCAGTTTCTCAAGTTTAGTGTTATATGCCAAATTTACTGACTTAAACTTATTGTATGACATATTCAGGTCACGGATGTTGTACATAGTTGTAAACATATAGTCGGAAACCTCGTTATTTGAGAAGTCTAGGACCTCTACTGAAGATGCTCTGCTTAAGAAAGACAGGTTCTTAAGTTTATTGCCAGAGCAGCTGATTTCTGACATAGCAGAAGCAGAAGATTCGAATACTATGCTCTCAAGCTGATTATTGTCACAGCTAAGCATCTTAGTATTCGTAAGTCCTTTTATACTCAAAGTTGTAAGTTTATTGTTGTCAAGCTGAATAGAATTAAATTTCAAATTGCCAGACAGGTCTATTTCTGCAATCTCGTTATTATTAAGGTTAAGATTTCTTATAGCCTTAGATTTAAATATATTCGCACTGGTAAGTTTCATTCCAGAAGCATCGAAGTCTTTGAGCTGAACACCAGAAGCAGTATAAACCTTTATGTTAGCGCCCTTAACCTCGCCGCTGACCTCTTGTGGCGTGTCAGACAGAGTAAACTCTTTAAGTTCACCGTCACCAAAGTCAACCTCAACCTTTTCACCCTTACCGAATGTAGACAAGTTCATGGCAAATGTCTCACCAACAGCCAAACCTGTTGTCATATCGGCAGCAAGTGTAGACTTTCCAACATCCTCAGGATTCAAAACAAGGAAACGGCTTGTTTTTAATTCAAGACCTGGATACTTATCATTTCTAAAAGCACAATATACGCTATCACTTTGAGCTTTAAGGAACGTAACCACACCTTTATCATAAGTATAATCAGTTCCTTCTGTCAGCCTTGTGCTTGATCCATAAGGACTATTGCTATCTGTAAGGTAAACAGTAACTGTTGTTTCATGTTCAGAATCATATATGTCTTTTGAAAGATCTAAGGTTTCTTCTATAGAAAGTTCTTTCGCTACAGACATTTCTTTCTGAGGATAATATGAATAGTTCTTTAATGCATCATAGGCTAAAGGCAATGAATTAAACGTGAAATAATTATATCTTAGTTCCAACTCTATCATATCATTATTCTTTGAAAGGTCAAGACTTTTCAAATTATTTCCAGTTAAAACCAAAGACTGCAATTTTGGATTTTTAGAAAGATCCAAATCTGTCAAATCATTATATGCAACAAACAACCTTATCAATTCAGGGTTATTGCTCACGTCCAATGTCTTATGACGATATTCGTAAGGTGTTTTTTGAGTAAGATACAACTCTCTCAATTTTGTATTTTTGCTGACATCAACCGTGGTTATTTTTGTTAGTCCTATACTAAGTATGAGCAATTCAGTATTTTTACTCACATCTATTGTTGACAGTCCCGTTTGATCAACAGACAAACGTTGCAAACCAAGATTATTTGAAACATCTATACTGGTCATGTTAGCAGCTCCATAAGCAGCAATCTCACGTATTTTCTTGTTATGAGAGAAATCAATATTCCCCATTTCAAAATTTGCCTGAGCATAAAGATACAAAAGTTCCTCATTCTTTGTTATGTCCAAACTTTTAAGACGGTTATCTTGACAATCAACATAAAGAAGTGCAGGATTTTGTGTCAAATCCAATTCAGGCAAGACATTGTGACCACAATCAATATAATAAAGTTTGCTGTTTTTTGTCAAATCCAATACAGACAAGCCATTTCCATAGCAACTAAGCATTTCTAGATTTTCGCAGTTTGACACATTTAATCCCGTCAAAGAAACCATTGGGCAATAGAGAAATGTTATGAGCGTCTTGCTTCCATAAACCTTAACGCTGCCATCACTTACTTCTCCATCTATCAATATGGTATCCTTCTTTCCGATATCATAATCTTTTACATTACCACCACCGAAGTCAACTTTAATTGTACCACCCTCAGCATCGGACGTACCAACATTGAATGAAATTGTCGTTCCTGCAGTTTTCAGATCCAACACGCACTCGTCCTCTCCGTCAGGAGCCTGAACGTTCATGGCATTACTATAATGTGGAACAGTCCACAACGCCACCAACAACATCAAAAGGGTAGACAACAACCTGTTATCAGTTCCCCTGCTTGTAAACAAATTCTTCATAAGCATTAAAAAATTTAATTCGCTCCAAAGATAGGCACATTCTGATTAAACTTCAAGCTTATTAGGGGGATAAAAAGGGGACCCTGGTAGTGTTTTTATGGGGATATATCGTTTTTTTGCCCTAAAACAGGAGGTTACACATTAAAAGAAAAAAAGATATTGATACATAGAATGTGTATCTTCAAGTCCCATTTTTCTTGCAATTTTCTGTTTTTTCTTTTTGCAATACTCCGATGTTATGTTCAAAAGGGAGGATATTTCCTTATTATTCAGACCGATATACACCAAAGAAATAAATCTTATCTCATTTGCGGTAAGATTAGGATGCTTTTCTTTAAGCCGAAGGACAAATTCTTTGTTAGATTCTTCAAAATAAGTTGTAAAATAGCTCCATTCTTTATTTTCAGAAAGATGCGACTTGAGTTCACGGATATTTAAATCGAGCTGTGAGTTCTTTTCGATGTTCACATCCTTCGACAAAGATTCTATAATATTCAGCACGGCCTCGTTTCTGTTTGCCATGAACAGAGCCTTAGACATCAGTTCGCGGTTCTTCTTCTCGAGCTGAAGCTGAAAATCTTTCTGGTCAAGCATGCTCTGTGCCTCCTGCTCTTCAAGTTTCTTCGCCAGCAGCTCCTGATTTTTCTTTTCCTGTTCGAGCTGAAGCTCCACAATCTTCTGACGCTGCTTCACCTTAACCATGTGGTTAGACAAGGCCCATATCAGCACGACAACCAACACCACAATAAAGACAATCAGAATCTGCGTACGGGTTTCCCGGGCATGATATTCACTTATCTCCTTCTCCTTCCTAAGCAGTTCAAACTGAATACTGCTATTTTCGAAAGCCACCCTGTCGATACGCACCTGCATGGAGTCTTTGGCTACGATGAACGAGTCTTTGTATGCAAACGCAAGATTATATTGTTTCATACAGAGATATGCCTCACTGAGAATTTCATAGAAAGGCTGCTTTCTGACAAGGTCTGTCTCGTTAGCGATGCCTTCATTAGCCATTGCCACCGCACTGTCATAATCTCTCATCTCGATATAGGCCTTACACATATTTATTCTTATGTCCTGCCTTATATCCGGATACAGGTTCATCTTTATGACACGTTTTGCAAAAGATATGAGAGCCTTATACTGATGCGTCTCAAACAAATAGTCGGTCTTCAGGGCTTGCAGGGACATCCATTCCTCTGTATTGGGCTTAACCAGCTGCTCGGTTATATTCATATATACCCTACACTCCTCAAGATTGCCCATATCTATCGCCGAAATGGCCACGTTGAGCGCAGATCCCCGCAGAAAGGTTGTATCCTTTATATCCTTTGCATAATTATAGTTGCGCTTGAAATATTCGTTTGCCTGCAAATACTTGTTGCTTTTCAGGTAAAGATATGCCATGTTGTTCAGGGTTGACATCTCCTCGCGCTTGCTGAGTTTCTCTACCGAAATCTTATATGCCTTCGACAGATAGTCTAAAGCGTCGTCATAATTGAGCATCTCGGCAAGATTGAACGCCCAGTTGATATGACAATGGAACACCATCTCGTAATCGTTCTTGCGTTCTGCCATCTCACGCAGCTTTGTCAGCACCTCAAAAGACTCTTTATAATTACGCTTGTCCGACAGTCTCTTGGCAGTTTCAAGCAGAGAGTCCTCATAGTGAGTCCTGCCTTCAAACTCCCGATACAAGGCATGCATGCAGACAACATGAAGCAACAACACCAGCAAAAAGCAAAATCTTTTCATAATATTACTGACAAGAAAAGCAAAACATACAATATGAATACAACACACGCCATACTGACATCTGTGCAGCTGCAAGCCATGACATCCGAAACCACCATATATATTAAAATAGGATAAGCCGAAACTCCCGTCACGATTTATGGTCTGCAAGCCGGCACAGCCGGACATCTCCTGACGATTAAGGACGCCTGGAGACACAGTATGTACCCTATATAAGGGCAGGCTTGCCCATTTTAGACGAAATCACATAATATTTTATATGATTTTGCAAAATAGACATTACAAAGATATGTCTTTTTAAATTTAATAACAAACTAAAATACTAATAAATATTTTATATCCATTCTTTTTACTAAATTTGCAAAAGTAAAGCCGCATATCGGACTATTAAAAAGAGAGGTATGACACACCATGCCTGCGATTACGGTAAAAAACAAGGACAATTGAATGTCTTAACAATAATAAAACACAAGTTATTATGAAATTCTTAACTAACGAAAAACTTACAATCGTCGGCGCAGCCGGAATGATTGGTTCAAACATGGTTCAAACAGCCCTCACAATGGGTCTGACTAACGACATCTGCCTTTATGACGTTTTCTCACCGGAAGGCGTTGCTGAGGAAATGCGCCAGAGCGGTTTCGGCGATGTGAAGATAACAGCTACAACTGATGTAAAAGAAGCTTTCACAAACGCTAAGTATATCATCTCTTCTGGTGGTGCTCCACGTAAGGCCGGCATGACACGCGAAGACCTGCTGAAAGGCAACTGCGAGATTGCTGAAGGACTTGGCAAGAACATCAAGGAATATTGCCCTGACGTTAAGCACGTTGTTATCATCTTCAACCCGGCTGACCTTACAGGTCTTGTAACTCTGCTGTACTCTGGCCTGAAACCTTCACAGGTTACAACTCTTGCAGCTCTTGACTCTACACGTCTGCAGAGCGCACTGGCTAAGAAGTTCAACGTTATGCAGAGCGAGATCGAAGGTTGCGCTACATACGGCGGTCACGGAGAGCAGATGGCTGTATTCGGCTCACACGTAACTATCGACGGCAAACCTCTGACAGAAATCATCGGCACACCTGAGTTCACAAACGAGGAGTGGGAGCAGATGAAGGTTGACGTTACTAAGGGTGGTGCCAAGATTATCGAGCTCCGCGGACGTTCTTCATTCCAGAGCCCGGCTTATCTCTCTGTTGAGATGATCCGTGCCGTGATGGGTGGCGAGCCTTTCCGTTTCCCTGTTGGAACTTATGTTTCTAACGAGAAATACAACCACATCATGATGGCTATGAAGACTACTCTCGACACAACCGGCGCTCACTATGAGATGCCGCAGGGAACTGCTGAGGAGAACGCTAAACTCGACGCTAGCTACGAGCACCTCTGCAAGATGCGCGACGAGCTGGTTACTCTGAACATCGTTCCTGAAATCTCTGAGTGGAACAAGATTAACCCGAACCTGTAATTAATTTATACCAAAAAGTCCCGGCCAAAAGCCGGGATTTTTTGGTATAATTGAGAATGGAGAATTGAGAATGGATAATTATGATTACACTTTATAATTAGGAATGAGTTTAAATCATCAGTTCCAATTATGAATTATGAATTAAAATCAGCGTTCCCAATTATGAATTGTGAATTGTGAATTATGAATTAAAAAATTACATTCTGTATATTTCATCCAACTTCAATTCTGTTATCTTTCCGTATTTTGAAAGTTTCTGCATGTCGAGTTTCGACTTGTCTCCTACAATAATCAAGATGTAGGGACGGCCTTTCACATTTTTATTATAATAGTCGTAGACATCCTCGTCTGTAACGGTCTTCAACGACTCCGCCAGGGCGGCGTCAGGATCGGCCTTATAGCCTTGCGCACGATACAAGGCTATGGTCTGACCTATGTTGCGGAACGACGGATAACTGTTGTTTATGCCGTTGAGCATCGAACGGCGGGCGTCGCTCATGTTCTTGTCGCGCACAGGCATGCAGGCAAACAGACTGTCGAGCGTAGCCACGGCATCCATTGTCTTGTCAGCCTGAGTGCCCATAATTGTCATAAACGCCGTGGGAGCGTCGGCATGTAGCACGGGCGACGGCACTTCGGCTGTGCCGGAAGCGTAATAAGCATACGAGCGCAACTCGCGCAAATCCTGAAACATTACCGACGACATGCCGCTGCCGAAATAACTGCCCCACAGCTTCAGGCAGGTGCGCTCGTCTTGTTCAGGCACAGGGGCGAGCGGCGTGTATGTGGCAACTACAGTCTGGCGCGCCTTGGGATTGTCGAAGATATACACAGCCGGGGCGTCATACTGCATCAGCGGCTTATAGGTGTCAGCGTATGGCTCACGGGCTTTGTCAACAGGCAACAGACGGCTTACCTCCTGCCCCACCGACTCAGCGTCGCGACTGCCGCAATAAACAACAGACAGCTGCACGTTCTGAAGGCTGTCAAACAGACTTACAAGCTCTTCGGGCTCCATCTTTTTGACATCACCAACAGACACACGGTTGAGATAAGCCGACTTGCTGCCGTAGGCTATCTTCGACAGCGCAGCATTAGCAATGCTCGAATTATCCTTCACAAACGCCATGTCGTTAAGGCGCCACGCACGTTTCAGTTCAGACATCTGTGTCTTGTCAGGCTTCACCGACGAGAGGAAATGGCCCAGCAGCCTCAACGAAGGCTCAAGGTTGCGCTCAAAGCCCTGCATGGATATGATGAACGAATTGTTGCCGGCACTGAAACTGAGCGTAGAACCGACGTTCTGCAGGGCACGGCGCAGCTGCTGACTTGTAAGCGAGTCGGTGCCGAGCGCGTCGATATACGATTCGAGCACCTCCAGACGCGGGTCGGCAATCTTGCCCTTGTGATAGATAAGCTGAAGGGTGAACACGTCGTTGACGTTATTCTTGACGGCATAAAGCTCTGCCATACGGCCGAGACTTATGCGAGATGCGTCACGGTCGAAGTCGATTATGCGCGGATCAACATCCTTGTGCCCCATGGAGTCGAGCATGGCGGCATAAGCCGACTGCGCCGTTATGTTCTTTGCAGGCATGGGCTTATATCCCGGCTGCGACACCTTGTCGGAAGGATAGCTGCCGTATTTCTTGACGAAGTCCATATATTCGTTGTTGAAATATTTGCGCGCCACACGCATCACGTCGTCACGACTCACATTCTCAACAGCCAGTTCACGGTCTAAATATTCAGCCCACGAGTCTTCGCCGTTGCCGTAAGCCTCAACCATCATCCATCCGCGCTTGTCGGCATCTTCCAGCTTGCGTTTAAGCTCGCGCCCGGCTTCCATCTTCAGCGCCTGCAGGTCGCTGTCGCCGAAGTCGCCGTTCTTCACCTTTTCCACCTGCTCCATGCACCTACGCATAAGTTTCTTACGCGAGCCGAACGGCAGACTCGGCACTCCTGCCACAAACGTTATGCCGGCATCCTTCAGCGCGGCAGTCATGGCCGTGGCCATAAGTGCGCCGCCGTTGTTGCTTATAGAGTCGAGCTTGCCCGAACCGAAGTTGTTCGTCAGCAGTCTCACGGCTATGTCGAGCGCAGCCTCGTCGGCATGTCCGTGCGACGGAGTGCGGAATGCCATAAGCTCGCCCTTGACTATGGGGTAAGGTATGCGCAGTCTTACTTCCGGCCGCGACGCGAGCGACACGGGCTTAAACTCGCTGCGCGCCGGAGCCTCGCCTGCCCTTATCCGTCCGAACGTGCGCTCGAGCAGCGGTTTAATTGAGTCGGCGCACACATCGCCGGCAAGTATCAGCGCCATGTTTCCTGCCACATAATAACGGTCGTAGAAGTTGCGCATCTCGCTCAGACGCGGATTCTTCAGGCTTTCGGTGCTGCCCACTATCGGATAAGCGTAAGGCGTTCCGCTGAAGAAGTTTTCCATCACACGTTCGTATGCGTTCATAAGCACATTGTCGGCATACATGTTTTTCTCTTCATACACGGTTTCGAGTTCGCTCTGAAACAGGCGGAACACAGGACTGATAAGGCGCTCGCTGTTGAGCGACGCCCACTGGTCTACATACTGCGGCAGAAACGTGTTGTAATATACGGTATAGTCGAGGCTCGTTGCGGCGTTAAGTCCCGAACCACCGTAGCGCGACACAAGGTTGCTGAACTCGTTGGGTATGGCATATTCGGCAGCCTTTGCGCCCAGCCGGTTTATGTCGGCTTGTATCTGCCGGCGCATGGTCTCGTCTTTGGTCTGCGCCAGTTGGTCGTATTTGGCAGATATAGAGTCGAGCCACGGCCGTTCCTTCTCATAGTCAACCGTACCAATCTTGTCGGTGCCCTTAAACATTATGTGTTCAAAATAGTGTGCAATGCCGGTGTTGGGGCAGTCGGCAGCTCCTGCCTTCACCACCACGGCGCCGAACACTCTCGGCAGCGCATGGTCTTCATTTATCCACACTGTAAGTCCGTTACTCAGTTTCATTTCTTTCACCTTCATGGCATTGTCGTCATATCCGGCAGCATGAGCCGTGATGCCCGAAAGTGCCATGAGGCATATAAGCAAGGCTGTATGTTTCATCATATCATCATTGTGTATGTGGTGTGCCGGCAGGGATAAAGTTGCTGCACGCCTGTGTTTAACGTTTCCACAAAAATAAATAAAATTAGTCTTTCAGCTGCCCTTACTCACATCAAAACGCATTGTCTTTAACGTCATTTTAGCTTTTTATCATTTCACAGACAGCAATCAAAGGCACAAACATTAACAGCACATGGGACATCTCATAACTTTAAACCTGCAAATGATTCACGAAGATATAGCCTTGCAAAATCAGCCGATAAAAATCTACCAACAGGCAAAATTCACCCACCATTTTACGATTTTGTTATAAATCTATTTCAAAAGCATCTTTTTATTCTATTTGTTATACCCCATTTAAAATATATCTATATATTTGCAAAATAGAAATAGAACACTTATAACGACTTTTGAACAACAATCAATAATCGCTACTTGTATAAATGATTTTTATCGACTAACTTATAATACTTTTATGAAAAATTTTACACACAAAAAAAGAAATGGATTGGCACTTTGGCTGCTAACCCTTATGTGCTTGGCCTCGGTAAATGTATGGGGACAAGAGACTGTTTACTCCTATGAATTAAAACAAAAGACATGGGATGGCAACGGAAGTAAAACACTTAACGGAATTACATGGTCATTAGATGCTCCTGGTGCCGGATTTTGGGGATATGACGGCACAAAAGGTCAACAAATTGGCTCTGGTAGCAAACCCGCTACTTCTATAAACCTTTCAACGGAAGATTTTAAAGGTACAATTAAATCTGTTGTAATAGAAACAAGCGGTGCATCAAAAATCAATGCTACAATTCAAGTTAAAGTTGGAAACGTTGATTATGGAAATGCAACAAAAATAACAACGACAAACACACCTTATAGATTTGAAGGCCAATCATCAGGAAAAGTAGAAGTAATATGGACAAATAATAGCGAAAAAGCCATTTACTTAAAAAAGATAACTGTAACTTATGAAGAAGGTGCTACCACTCAATGCTCTGCCCCGACATTCAGTCCGGCATCAGGCACATCGTTCGCAAACACATTGACCGTTACAGCCTCAACAGCCACTGAAGGCGGAAAGATTGTTTATACCACAGACCCGGAGGCTACACTTGACGCCAACTCAACTGAATTTCCGAGCGAAGGACTTATTATAGATGCTACAACAACAATACGCGCCATAACGGTTGACCCTAGCGGAACATTGGAAAACAGCAGTGAGGTATCAGCCACATATACAAAGATTAATGCGCTGAACGGACTTGCCGAACTGCGCGCCAAGATAAGAGAAGACAACGTAACAAGCCAAAAGGACGCTAAAGAATATATTGTAAGCCTGAACAATGCCGTTGTAACAAAAGTTAGCGGCAACAATGCATTTATCGAAGAAAACGAAACCGGTATACAATATTTCAAGTATAACAACGACTTAAAAGAAGGTCAGGTTATCAACGGCACAGCCACTGTAAAAGGCTTTATGTATAACAACTGGGCCGAACTGATAAGCATCGAAGGCGACATAATTATAACAGACGGAGGAGCTGTAGCTCCGACAGAAGTTACTCTTGAAGAACTTACAAACAACTACGACAAATATGAATCACGCCTTGTTAAAGTAACCGCAGCTGAAGTAACTTCTGCTTTCAGCAACAGAAACGGCGAGATTTCACAAAACGGAACAACATTAGCCGTAAGAGCAGCCGACGAGTCTATCTCAATGACATTGGGAGAAACAATAGACATCATTGGAGTAGCCGGAATTTACTATGACGAAAAGCAGTTGAACGTCTTTTCACAGGACGACATAACAAAAGACGAAAATGCTAAAACATTCTCATGGACAGCAACATCGGCTGAAATAGATATCAACAACGGCGACATAAGCGCTCTGCCTACTCTTACTAACACATACGAGGGAGCAGTAAACTACGACAGCTCAAACAAGAGCGTTGCCACTATCGGTGAGACAGACGGACAGATAACCATCGTAGGCGCAGGAACTACCACTATAACCGCCACACTGGCATCTGACCCTGAGGTTAAGTCTTCGTATGAACTTACGGTAAACAAGACCGCCGCAACACTCGAATTTGAACAGCCATCATATACAGTGAACTTTGATGAGATAATTACTCTGAAAGCCGTATCAAACAATCCGGATGCACAAATAACTTATTCTGCAACTGAAGGCGACTGGTATATAGATGAAACATCAGGCGAATTCTTAGCTGGCACTACAGCCGGAAGCGTAACAGTTACTGCTACAATGGCAGAAAGCGACAAATATACAGGCGCAACTGCAACATGCACAGTGAAAATCGTTGATCCGAACCAGCAGGTTTATAGCGATGTTATCACAGCCGCCGACTTGAAAGGAGAAGCTAATTCTTATAAAGATTTCTCCGGCGTAACAAAGACTTCTGGTGCTGTTTATGCAGGTAATTCTGCCAATAAAAATGGCTCTATACAATTAAGATCAGATAAAAGTAATTCTGGAATTGTTGCTACAACATCAGGTGGAAGAATATCTCAGATAATTATAACATGGGATAATTCAACTGCAAACGCCAGACAAATTGATGTCTACGGAAATACAAATCCATATACAAGCGCAGCAGAACTTTATGAAACAAGTGGTAATACAAACCAAGGTGAACTTATCGGCAGCTTAGCAAAAGGTGAAACAACACTGACCATCGAAGGCAACTATCCTTATGTTGGAATAAGAAGCAACGACGGAGCATTATACATCAAAGACATAACCTTTGTATGGGAAAAAGTGTCAGAGCCTACCACCGGTTCATTCTCAATCACCGACGCCGGCTTCGCCACATACTACACCGACAAGGCGTTTGTAATGCCGGAGAATGTGCAGGGCGGAATTGTAACCAAAGCCAACAAGGAGACAAACCAGCTCACCATAAGCTACAACTATCAGCCGGGCACCACTGTTCCTGCTAAGACTCCTATCGTGCTTAAAGGCGAGAAAGGCGACTACACTGTAAACTACACTACATCTGAAGAAACGGCTCCTGCAGGCAACATGCTCTATGGCGCAGACAACGTTGACGCAGACGGAATGACATTTGTTGAGGGAACCAACGTTAAATACTACAAGCTTGCACTTGACAACGACGGCAAATGCGGATTCTACTGGGGCGCAACCAACGGCGCAGCATTCGAATACACAGCCAACCGCGCATTCCTTGCCATCGACATAACAGACGCATCACAGGCTCCGGCAAGCTTCTCACTCGACGGCGACGGCAGCACAACAGCCATTAACGGCATTATGAACAGCAACGGAGACAGCCAGAAGATTTACACCGTAACCGGCATTTATGCAGGCAAGAGCCTCAACAACCTGCCCAAAGGCATATATATAGTAGGCGGAAAGAAAGTGGCTGTTAAATAAAAACGATATAAACAATAAAATAAATAATAAGGAGAACAAATTATGAAAAAGTATATTAAACCTGAATGTGACATAATAGAAGTAAAGTTTGAAGGTAACCTGATGCAGACCTCTACTATTCCCCCGGTATCAGATAACGACCTGGGCCTTAACGACGAATACAGCGACGGTCCGATGCTCGCTCCTGAAAGAAAAAGCATTTGGGGCGAAGAAGACTAAAAAATGTTTTTATAATTCAGTTATATGCAGAGGGACATGCGTCAAGGTGCTTGCCTCTCTGCTTTTTTATGCCTGCCTACATTATGCCAAATAAGACTAAATAGCCAACAGCCCATATATAGTTTTATGTATGACTGATGACAAACAATACAAAACACGGCATTTCGCATTGTGAAAGGTATGCTTTTGCATCATAAAACGTGGCCTTTCAGAATGTAAAAGGCATGCTTTTACAATGGCATGACACAACAGAAAAGCTGTTTGCTTAATTTAGCTTATAGGGTGATTGACCAAACTGCATTATTCATATAAAACTAAAAAAATTTTCTTTTTAACTCGTCACTCGTCACAACAGGCTTTAAAGCACTGTAAGTCAACAACTTGCAGTGTGATGAGTTCAAAAAGCAACTCATCACACTTTAACGATCTGTGTTTCAGCTCATTAGAGCGAAATGTGACGAGTGATGAGTTTTATGCGAAAACTTTTTTAGTTAAGCCCAAACCTATAGAGCATTAGAATTAGGCCTGTATCTTTGCTTTATATTGAGCAAACAAAAAGACAGCTGAAAGCATGAATGCACAAGAAACAGGAACAATACACACGGCGAAACGCACGGCAACAGAACACAAACAGGCTTAACCCTAAATCTTTATACCGACAAACAGGCGGGCGCGCCATTTGGTGTTGCTAAGCAGCAGAATGTCACGGTCGCCAAGCTGCGACGTGTTAACCACGGTGGTAAAGCCGGCAAAATAACGGCCGAAGTGCCTCACCACAGCCATGCGCCCCACGGCTATTATGTTGGGAAACCTGTAAGGCATCTTTGTGCGGCTGCCGGCTGATGTTATGCGGCAACGGCTGTAGACCACAAGCTCGGGCAGAGCCGAAAGATGGGTGAGCCATCCGTGGCGCAAAACGAGGTTGTAGCCATAACCCACGCCTATGCCTGCGCAGGCAATGCTCAGTCTCGACTCAGGATTGCCTATCACGTCGTCGTGACGCACCTTGAGCACTCCGCCCATGAACGAGGCACCCAGCATAAGGCTTCCGCAGCTGCGCTTCTGAAGCCACGACTGGCTGAAGGCTGCCGGATAAGAGAAGCGACGGCCGTTGAGGGCATAATAGGCATTGAGCGTAAGCATGTTCTGACTTATCATTCCGGCAGGTATGCCGGTGTCGCCGTGAGAAGTATGCACGCTGCCTTCAAAGGTCTTTGACGAATGGAATATCACGTCGGCTCCAAGCCTGTTGCCGTATGCGTTCATGTTCAGTTCATAGTCTTTCTTCTTGCCTGCAAGATGCGCCGGATTTAAGGCAACGCTGAGCGACAGTCCGCGGTAAGACGCGCTAAGGCTTACGGTATATTTGTTCTGTGCCTTCATCTCAGTAGTAAACTTACCGTCTTCATTTACGCCCCGCGTGTCGATGTCAGAGCCCGAAACATTCAACGTCAGTTTGAAGCGCAGACGCTGCGGCACGCGCTCCAGATAGGCAGAGTCAATACTGCTGCGTGCCCGGCTGTCGCGCATATCGAGTATCTTGTCAATCTCGCGCTTAGCCCGGTAAGCCTCCGCCCTGATTCTTTCTTTGGCATCAATGCTGTCAGCAGCAGCAACGGAGGCGCTGTCGTGTGGCACAGCCGTCATTGCGGCCGCAAGCAATAGTGTAAGCATCTGTAATATAAGAACGCTGCAACACCGTTTTTATTTCATTTCATGCAACAATGATTCGCACAAATGTCTCACCGGCTGCCATGCGCAAACTGAGTTACAGATTTGCAACACGTTTGTCAGTCTTTCATAACACGGCGTTAACCTCATTGCAACATGCCCCATATAACTTTGCAACCGTAAACGATAGAAAGCATTTCAAAGTATGACTAAAAGGTTAAGATTGGCCGCGGCGCTGATATTTATCATCACAACATTCAAGGCGTATGCAGCAGACATTAAGGGTAAAGTTACAGACAGTACGACAGGCGAACCGCTCATAGGAGCAACCATACAGATTGACGGAACGCCTAAGGCAACGGCAACAGACATTGACGGTCTGTTCGCATTCAGCGGACTTGACGAAAACGCAAATTATACTTTAACCATAAAATACATCTCTTACAAGACTAAAAAAATTGACGGGGTTCGGGCTGAAGCTCAGCCACAGGCGATAGAGATTAAACTTACACCTGACGAACAGACACTGAACGAGGTCACGGTTACCGGCGTAGCAAGGAAGAATACAGAGATTGCGGTAATACAAATGACCAAGAGCAGTCCCGTCATAGTGAGCAACGTATCGGCACAGGAAATAACAAAGACACAGGACACAAACGCAGGAGAGGTGATACGCCGAGTGCCGGGCGTGAGCCTCATCGACGACAAGTTTGTCATGGTGCGCGGACTCTCGCAGCGCTACAACAACGTTTGGATCAACGGCGGAGCCGTGCCGAGTTCGGAAGCCGACTCAAGGGCTTTCTCTTTCGACCTTATTCCGAGTTCACAGATTGACAACATGCAGATAATAAAGACTCCGTCGCCTGAATATCCGGCTGACTATACGGGCGGATTTATCACCATAACGACAAAGGACATTCCGGCGGAGAACACGGCTGAGCTGTCTGTCGGCGGCAACTGGAACGACATAACTTCGTTCTCTGACTTTAAATACGCCAAAGGCTCGGGCACCGACTTTCTGGGATTTGACAGCGGAATGCGCGGACTTAACGGAGGCATAAACTCCACGCTTAACAGCATTGCCGGCAACGGCGTTGACCTGCTGAACAACCATCTGAACAACGACTGGCGCGTCAGAAACATGAACCCCGTAGGCGACCTGAAGCTGTCGGGCTCACTGGGACGCCGCTGGAAGCTGGGCGACCGCCAGCTCGGAATGATTGCTGCCTTCAACTACAGCAACGAATACCGCAAGTATGAAGACATGCAGAACAACCTCTACGGCGTGTACGACGCAGAGAAAGACGAGTCGAACTATCTGCGCTACTCTGTAGACGACCAGTATAACCACAACGTTCGACTGGGAGCCATGCTCAACTTCACTCTTCTTTCTGCCGACGGCAACAGCAAGTATCAGCTGAAGAACATCTTCAACCAGATTGGCAACGACCGCTACACATGGCGCGAGGGACTGAGCGCACAGTCGGACAACGAGAACTCGGCTGAATATTACTACCGCAGCCGCACCACATACAACGGACAGATAACCGGAAAGCACACCTTTGCGCTTGACGAACTTGACTGGAGCGCAAGCTACTCTTATGCCAACCGCAACGTGCCCGACCGCCGCCGCTATCTGATAAACGACGCACTGGAGCCGGGAGTGATGCAGCTGACAAGCCCCAACGACATATCACGCGAATGGACAAAGCTCGACGAGCACATCGTTTCAGCTGCGGTGAACGACAAGCACGACTTTAAGTTCGGCTCATTCACACCGTCGCTCAAATTTGGAGCATACGGCGAATACCGCACACGTAAATACACCACACGCGACTTTATATACAACTGGAACGCTGCCAGCAACACCCTGCCCGACGGTTTCCGCCAGTTTGACCTTTCAGAGATGCTCAGCGACGAGAGCTATTTCGGTGCCGACCGCCTGTATCTGCTCGAGGAACAGCACATGCGCAACAACTATAAGGGCAACAACTATCTCGGTGCAGGATATTTTGCGGCAAACATTCCGCTCGGCAACTTCAACATCTATGCCGGACTGCGCTACGAGTATGACCACATGGAGCTGATAACGAACACACGCGACAACGCCGAAAGTCCGTTCAGCCACAACTATGAGTACAACGACCTGTTCCCTTCGGTGAACACCACATACAAGATTAACGACAAGCACCAGCTGCGCCTGTCATACGGAAAGACGGTTAACCGTCCTGAGTTCCGCGAGGTGTCGCCCTCAGTGTTCTACGACTTCGACCTGGCTTCAGACGTGCAGGGTAACACCGACCTGAAGCCTTGCTACATACAGAACGTAGACTTCCGCTACGAGTTCTATCCCTCAAAGGGCGAGCTTATCTCAATAGCGGCATTCTACAAATACTTCGACTCACCTATCGAGTGGACCTACACCGTTACGGGCGGAACAAGTCTTGTGTATTCTTACATGAACGCTAAGCGCGCCAACAACTACGGTATAGAGCTTGACATACGCAAAGACCTCTCGTTCATAGGTCTGCCGGGATTCAGCTGGTCGTTCAACGGCGCACTGATTAAGAGCCGCGTTAAGTTTGAAGCAGGCTCTAAAGAAGAAGACCGCCCGATGCAGGGCCAGTCGCCTTACCTCGTAAACACCGGACTATTCTATAAGAACGACAAACTGCAGCTCGACGTAGCCCTGCTCTACAACCGCATAGGTAAACGAATTATCGGAGTAGGACGCAGCGAAGGAACAACAAGCGGCAACGAGGCACTGAGAGTGCCCGACAGCTACGAGATGCCGCGCGACGTGATAGACCTGTCGGCATCAAAGAAATTCGGCAACCACTGGGAGCTGAAACTAAGCATACGCGACCTGCTTGCCCAGAAGGTTTACTACAAACAGTTTGCCGACGTTCACTACTCAAACGGAACAAGCCGCGAGGTAGAACAGATAACAAGGGCATACAAACCGGGACGCAACATAGGAGTGAGCGCAGTGTATAAGTTCTGATAAAGGGACAAGGCGGAACATCCGCCCACATTACTCCCATCAGTACCATTACTCCCATAAAAGAAAAAATAAAAAAAATTATTCACTATAAGATGTTTAACAAAAAGATGAAAATGGACAAGTTTAAACTTTACGGATGCTTAGGCATCATGGCAATGGCGCTCACAATGAGCTCTTGCAGCGACGACGACAATTCAGGCACTACACAGAGCGGTGTCAACTGGACCACCAACGGCGGTATCAAGGCCTGCGACCACCTGCTGTTCACGGCAGACGGCGACGCCAACGTAAACGACAACGGTACACAGATTGGAAACGGTGACCAGGAGTTTGTTTTCACAGGAAAGCAGACTATCAAGAAAGGCACATATATCCTGAAAGGATGGGTTTACATAGCCGACGGAGCCGAGCTTACAATAGAGCCGGGAACCGTAATCAAGGGCGACAAGCAGACAAAGGCTTCGCTCATAGCTGAGCGCGGAGGCAAGCTCATCGCACAGGGAACAGCAACAGAGCCTATCGTATTTACATCAGAAGAGGCTAAAGGCAACCGCCGTCCTGGCGACTGGGGTGGCATCATCCTCTGCGGTAAGGCAAAGAACAACAAGAGCGAAATACAGATTGAGGGCGGCCCGCGCACAAAGCACGGCGGCAACGACGACGCCGACAACTCTGGTGTACTGAGCTATGTACGTATAGAGTTCGCCGGTTATCCTTTCCAGACAGACCAGGAGATCAACGGTCTTACACTCGGATCTGTAGGTAGCGGCACAAAGATCGACCACGTACAGGTGTCTTACTCTAACGACGACTCTTACGAGTGGTTCGGCGGAACAGTAAACTGCAAATACCTCATTGCATACAAAGGATGGGACGACGACTTCGATACAGATAACGGATTCAGCGGAAAAGTTCAGTTCGGTCTGTCAGTACGCGACTCTAAGATTGCCGACGTATCACAGAGCAACAGCTTTGAGAGCGACAACAACGCCGACGGTTCTAACAGCGAGCCTCACACATCAGCCGTATTCTCTAACATGACACTCGTAGGCCCGATGGCTACAGACGCTTCGTTCGTGAACGACGCTTCTTACATCAACGGCGGCAACTACTATCCCAACAACGGCTCAAGCCTCGGCAAGTTCCAGGCTGCAATGCACATACGCCGCGACACTCACCTCAACTGCTTCAACTCTGTTGCAATAGGCTGGCCTATCGGTATCATCATCGACAACGAGAAGGGCGACACACAGGGCGCAGCAACAGCAGGCAACTTGAAACTGGAGAACATCTGGATGGCTAACGTTGACGCTGTTGGTACTGACTTCAACAAGATTTATGTTGACGGACTTTACAACTACGAGACAAAGCAGGTTGACCAGACCAAGCCTTCATTCTCAAGCACATTCTTCAAGGCTCAGAGCGGCAATCAGGTTTATGACGCAGCTACAGGCTGGTTCGACACAACAGGTTATATTCCTACATCAGGCAGCCCACTGCTCAGCGCAGCAGCATTCACTAACTCTCTGCTCTCAAGCGGTTTCGACAAGGTTGATTACATCGGAGCTTTCGCAGCAGGCGACACATGGCTCAACGGATGGACTAACTTCGATCCTCAGAACGCAGACTATTAATTTCTTGATTTAAAGATCCTATAAGACAATGACGCCCCGCGGGAACAGTTCCTGCGGGGCGTCTGTTTTTTGTATTTTATTCAGATATTACTTTTATCGTCGCCACGGCATACACATCATAGCATCAGCCTCAACAGCCGGTGAACGGCACGACACGGCAGCGACAAAGGCTGTTATTCTTCCTCAAGATACCACTTAGAGTATTCCACATAATGTTTGGCAAAGCTCTCTGCCTGGTCGGGACGTGTCTTCTTGATAAACTTGGCAGGCACTCCGCCCCATATCTCGTGCTGACCTATCTTTGTGCCCTGCAGCACCAGTGCGCCGGCAGCAACTATCGCGCCCTCGCCTATCTCGGCATTATCGAGCACGGTTGCGCCCATGCCTATCAGCGCTCCGCGGCGTATCGTGCAGGCATGCACGGTGGCGTTGTGGCCTATGCTCACGTCGTCTTCAATGACAACCGGACCGGTGGTGTTGGTAACATGCACGCAGGCACCGTCCTGCACGTTTACACGGTTGCCTATGGTTACGGGAGCCACGTCTCCGCGCACAACGGCGTTGAACCATATTGAGCATTCGTCGCCCATGTTAACCTCGCCAACAACAGTGGCGTTCTCGCTGAAATAGCAGTCCTTGCCCCATTTGGGTGTCAGACCTTTTATTGATTTTATTAATGCCATAATGTTATTATCTTTTTTATGTTCACGATGCAAAGTTAGTTTATTTTATATTGCAAAACAAAAAATCGGCACTTAATAGCTTGCACGTAAAGTAAAGATTATGTATTTTTGAACATTGAAAATAAAAACATCTATAAATATTATGCTGGAAACAGGACTTACACACACAAGCAGCCTGACGGTGACAGAAGCTCTCACCGCCAAGGCCATGGGGTCGGGCGACATGCCCGTGTTGGCTACGCCGGCCATGATGGCGCTGATGGAGAACGCCGCAATGTTGGCAGTTGCCCCCGAACTGCCCGAAGGAAGCACCACCGTAGGCGGACACATAGAGTCATCACACCTGAAGCCTACGCCATTAGGAGCTGAGGTCAAGGCAGAAGCCACGCTGACAAAGGTAGACGGACGCAAACTGTATTTCACAGTCAAAGCCATGCAGGGCGACGTCGTGATAGGCGAAGGCACTCACCTGCGCTTCATCGTTGACCGCGAGAAGTTTATGAGTAAGCTGTAAGAAGCTACAACCTAAAGGTATATCGAACAAAACAACAAGACTAAAACCTTTTTGTTGGCAAGCTGCGGATCGCAGATCCTTATATTCCATGCTGTCAGATTACAAATCTGACAGAACATTAGCTTAGTTGCCTTATTACTTCCATAAATACCAACAAGACTAATGTGCCGGCTGATTTGTAATCTGCCGGAATTAAATATCAGGATCTGCGATCCGCTAATGTTTTGAAATAACGAACATCACAAAGTTCACTTTTCGTCAGTTCATAAAATAATCACTCCCTATTCAGAATACCAGAATCCTTATCCTTATTCTGTATTTTCAATTTCGCTCCGGATTTAGACTTGCCAAATGAGATATTGTAAACAAGATTTACATATACCATATTGGCATTGTTTACAATTCTTTCAGTCTCTGTACGTTGCAGAAGTGATGTTCCTGATACAGACGTAACCTGTTTCCATGAATCATAGAAAGGATATCTTATGCCACCCGTGACTGTCAAATTTTTAATCGGTTTATAAGACAATTCTACCGATGCCATACTTGGTATATTTTTCGTGGTCTGTCCTATAAGAGATTTTTTCTGAGTCTGATAAAACACCTGAAGTCCCCATTTATTATATGCAAGATATATTGAAGGTATTATTGAATAGCCTGTATGATTCCATTTCGAGTCTCCAAGTTTATTCTTCTGATGAAACACTTCTGAGTATAGCCTCAACCTAAGAATATTATCTGAGAATGGATACCACTGTAGAAATAAGCTGGCTTTCATGTTCTGTGCGTTGTCCAGATTGCTGTATGTCTCAATGATGTTTGTGTCATCAGATTGAAAGACCGGTGCAATGGCATCTTTGGTATATGAATATCCTACCATTGCATTAATAACAAACTTCTTGAAACCTTTGAAATAGGACAACGAGAACTCATGATTATTGCTTGGTGACAAATTTGGATTTCCTGTGAATATATAATTCGGATCCTTATAATACGGATTATAAGTCAATGAAGATACTGACGGATTTTCTGTATTAACTTCATAATTGAACATTAATTCCGAACTCCGATCAATAAAATATCCCAGTCGCACCTGAGGGCGAAAATAAGTGAAGTTGTACGTCTCGTTTTCAATTGTTGTAAAAATATTGTTGTTCACGCCGGCGCTTATGCTGTAATTGAATTTCTCGCCCAGCATCCCGGATATTCCCAAATAAGAATAGAGTTCATTGGTTGTTATTATATTATTTGAAGGCAAATTGTTCTGAGTGCTGTTGTTATACATATACCTTGTTCCAACATATAGATCAGCCTTTTTCATTTTATTGTTATACAATACCTCTCCGATAACAGAATATTTGTCAGTGTTTATCACTGTTGCTGTTTCAAAATCCTTTTTTCCATCCATCATTTCCTTGTACTCATAGTCATAGTCAGATTTATAGTATGTGCCGACAATATTCATTATAAGCTCATGTCTTGAGCCGAATTGCTTGCTGAAATACATATCCAAAACCGGACTGATATACTTATCCCTGTCAGAGCTTTCGCCTATCTTGTCAGACTCCATTCCATTGATTCTCGATATTATGTCTTGTTTCGACGAACGTCTACGGTTTAATGAATTGAAAGACAGTTTTGCACTGAACAGATAGTTGTCAATCTTTGAATTGTTGAAACTGATTTCAGCCATCTGCTGTTCATAGGCATACGGACTATTATGACCACTTTTTATTTTTTCATAATTTATCCCTCCAACCGAATATGTCATATTCTCATCCAAGATTCTCTTGTTGTAGTTTCTGTAATTGATATTGTAAGTCACACCAATCTGTGAATTGCCCCAATTATACTTAAAATTAACAACATTGTTGCCGAAACCTGTTGTAACAGCATTCTGGGTGTTTATACCAACAGTGCCTCCTGTTTGTTTTTCTTTGGTTACTACATTTATTACCGAACCTAATCCCATATTAGAGTATTGTATTGGAGGCTGTGTGTAATAGTCGATTTTTAAAATATTATCAGGAGATATGACAGACAGGTCTGCCGGAGTTGACGGGACACCGTTAATCAGAATCTTTACAGCCTTACCATCTACAGACGAAACACTTTGATCAAGGACCTGAATCTTAGGCAGAAATTCCAAAGCAGACAAAGCGCTGCTGTATTGTCTTTTTTCAGCATTAGTTAATTTATATTCTTTCCTATCGGCGAACCTTTTTACCATGCTGGCTGTTACAACAACTTCGTCAATGTTTAAAGACTTTTCTTGTAGATGAATTATTCCCAAATCCATAGTCTTGTTCAATTTCAGATTCTGATGATGATTTAAATATCCCAAAAATGAAATTTCAAGAATATAGTCTCCTGACGCAAGTCCTTCTATAGCAAATTGTCCTTCTCCGTCAGTGGTGCATCCTTTATAATAAAGAGAATCTGTTTTGAATTTTACTACTACTGAAGCTCCAATTATAAATTGTTCCTTAGAATCTTTCACAATACCCTTTATGGTATGTTGGGCCAATGTAGATATTGTACACATTAAACCGCAAAGCAGCAGAAAAATAAATTTCAATTTTCTCATAACTAATAGCTGTTTTTAATTTTGCAAAAATAAAGTTTGACAAAAAAATTCAGCTATAAAACAACTGACATTTTACTGACATTATCCCGACAACCGGCTGATAATCACTTGTTTCGCGGTTTAAGCGAATGAATTTTTCCGTTAAGTTTCCTATTAGTCAATAAAAAGATAGGAGTTGCGGATCGCAAATTAGCTTCGCTGACTTTCAGTTCTTATATTCATCGCTGTCAGATTACAAATCTGACAGAACATTAGCTTTGTTGCCTTATTACTTCCATAAATACCAACAAGACTAATGTGCCGGCTGATTTGTACGAGTTGTTGAACGCAGCAAAAAATCTGCCGGAATTAAATATTAGAACTGAAAGTCAGCGAAGCTAATTTGTGATCCGATAACTTCCAATAATATATACCCTTTAAAAAATCCAACAAGTCATTTTGCCTTGTTGCCATTCACCTTATAAAACATCTAACCCCGTTCCTTTACTCTTAATATCATGGTCCGTCTCTCCTATTCCATCAGAATCCGCGAAAAAAGGCTATGAGTTAGGCTTGAAAAGTGGGCCACTTTTGCATAAAAAGTGGCCGAGTTACGATGCGTAACTCGGCCACTAACAGTTCGAAAGTAAATCGATAAATATTCCTTAATGGATAGGCTTATTTTAGGACTTAAATATCTAATCTGAAAGGGAAAATTATGTAAAATGTTACGATTTTCAGGGGCTTTTTCTGACGACGGCTATTTGCGCCCCGTTATCGTAGCCACAACATACTCTGAACAGGTGCCTATGCGGAACTTGCCGCCCCAGATGCCAAGGCCCGAACTTACATAATATTGCGTGTTGCCGCGCTGCCACGGTCCGTAAGAGCACTCGTAGATGCGGTCGGTTATCCACGATATGGGCCATAGCTGCCCGCGATGGGTGTGGCCGCTAAGCTGAAAGTCAACGCCGGCACGCTCGGAGCGGTCGAGATGATAGGGCTGATGGTCGAGCAGAATGGTGTATCTGCTCTTGTCGGCACTGCGCATAAGCTCCGCCACGCTGCGGCGGCGCGGGTTGGTGCGGTCGTCGCGGCCTATGATGCACAGCTGCCCTACGTTGGCCATGCTGTCGCGCAGCAGCGTTATGCCGGCGTCGGCAAAGAACTTCTGCGCCTGCGGCTCACCGCTGTAATACTCATGATTGCCAAGACAGGCGTACACAGGAGCGTTGAGACGGCGCAGCTCTGACGCCATGTTCTCCTCGATGAGCGGACGCATGCTGATGTCTATCATGTCGCCGGCAATAAGGATAAGGTCGGCATGCTCGGCGTTAATCATGTCCAACCAGCGCGCCAGCTCCTTGCGGCGGTTGTGATAACCGAGATGAAGGTCGCTCATCATGACCACCTTAACGGGGCGGCAGAGATGCTTGTCGGTGGTGAGTTGTATGGTATGACGCACCTTGTTGTTATAGTGAATGTTGCCGGCAATGAACACAAGCGCTACGACGGCAAACAGCACCGTAGACACGATGCAGTTGGAATAGAGCCATGAGCGCGGCACTATGTGCAGAAGCCGCCCGAGGTCGAGCAGCAGAAAGGCGATGACGAGATAAAGAAGGATGAATATGGAGGAGTTGCCCACCTCGTAACATGCCGAAGCCAGATTGAGGGGAAGGCCGTCGATGGCACGCGAAAAGTTAAGAAACAGGGTGAGAAATGCCGCCAGACCAACGCCCACCACAGCCCAGCGCCAGCCCGCCGACAGCGGCAGGAGGCACCACACATGCCACAGAACATAGGCAAGGCCGACGAACGGCAGCACGAAGAAAAGAACAAACCACATTGTTTTCATTGTTTTAAGTATGGCTGCAAAGTTACATCTTTCGCTGCACTTACGGCACGGCAGCAGCACGAAAAACGGGATAATGGTAATATTTTCGGTAAAACATGCACAACTGACAGACAAAAAAACACGCCCGAAGATTTCTCTCCGGGCGCAACTCAAAACAATACTATCTACCTGTTAACTGAAGATATTGAAGAGTCAGTATTTTATAATTGCAATAAGTTTCAACGAAGCGGTCGCGGCTCTGCGTGTATTGCGTCTGAGCCTTCAGCAGGTCGGTCATGGTGGCGGTTCCGGCGCGATAGTAGCTGTTGTTGAGCCTCAGGTTTTCGGCAGCCTGCTCTATCGACTTGCAGGCTATGCCCAGCTGGGTGTATGCCGTGTTGAGGTCGTTCCATGCCTTCTGCATGCCGATGACGAGCAACTGCGACTTGTCCGTAAGTTCGGTCTGCGCGTCGGCAACCTCCATCTTGCGGCGCTTTATGGCGTGGCTTCCGCCCCACCATGCCGACAGCGGCACGTTGACCGTGGCAAACACCACGCCGAACGAGCGGCTGCAGTCGAGCAGGTCGTGATACATATATCCGGCGCCTACGCTCACCGTAGGCATGTTCTTGCCCACGTCGAGCTTCTGCTTCAGCCTCGTGGCCTCAACGTTCTTTTCGAGCAGGCGGTATTCGGGCGTAAGCTGCAGTGCCGACCGGTGGTCGCTCTTCAGCGAGGCGGGCGACTCGGGCATCTCGCCCACCCTGATGTCTGACACGAGCACAAAGCTGCTGTCCTCGAGTCCGAGATATTGTGCGAGCAGCATTCTTGCCACAGCGATGTTGCCCTCAAGGCTTACGCGGTTGCTCATGTTGTCGTTCTTCTCGAGCTGCACCTGCAGCAGGTCGTTCTTCAGCGCCACGCCGGCGTTGACCGAGTTGTTTACATCACGATAAATGCGCGTGAGCATGGTGTCGGCCACGTGCAGCGTGTTGAGTTTTTCGTTAAGAGCCACGAGCTGCCAGAAATACTGTTCGGCTGTAAGTTCCACGTCGTTTTCCGACTTTTCGAGCTGCAGCTTGCTCACGTCAACGCCCAGTCCGGCAAGCTTGTTGCCGTTGACAATCTGTCCGCCGGCAAATAGGGGCTGAACTGCCGTAACGCCTCCCATGAGTCCGTTTTTGCACATCTCCATGGCCATGTCGGGCTGAAGCTGCATCTTGGCCATGCCCTTGTCGGCATTGAAGCCCATGCCGGTGGCACTGACAATGGGAAAATAGTTGGTGAAGGCCTCTTTCTTTGTCTGCTCTGCCTCAGCCACTGCATTCTTGGCGTTGACCATCTTGGCATTATGGCTCACGGCCATGCTGCGGCACATCTCGGGCGTGAGGCCCGTCTGAGCCTGCACAGCAGCCGGACTAAGAACGGCCAGCAGACCGCAGAGGGCGCGCCCGATTAGTTTTATATCATTGTTCATAACGCTTTCTTATTTTTACTTTTATCATTCATTTTCAAGTTTCAGTCCTGCCTCACGACGTTTTGTCGATCCGCTCATCATCAGCCAGTAGGCCACGGGCAGCACGGTGAGTATGAGCAGCATCGTAACCAGCGTGCCGTAACATATAACAGAACCCATGGGCATCCACAGACCGCTGCCGCCGAGAATCATCGGGATGACACCCATTGAGGCTGCCGCCGAGGTAAGGAAGATGGGACGCATACGACGCTTGGCCGAAAGGAAGATGGCCTCGTGGGCGGTCAGCTTCTCCTTTTCGCGCAGCTCTTCGGCATAGTCATACATTATTATGGCGTTACGCACCAATATACCCATCAGGCTGATTATGCCGAGGAAGCACGTAAGACTGAACGTTACGCCTGAAATAACAACACCCAAGCTCGTACCAAATATTGTCATGGCAAGCGACACGAGCAGCAGGACGGCGGTGTTGATGCGATGGAAGTGCCATACAAGAATAAAGAAGATGATGACCACAGCCACGGCAAGAGCCGACAGAATCTGCGGCAGCGACTCCTGCGACTCGGCATACTCGCCGCCCCACTCGGCCGTAACGCCAGAAGGAAGGCGCGACGCGTCGAAGCTCTTCTGCAGTTCGGTGGTCAGCTCCATTACATTTTTATCGTTGACAACATCTGCCATCACGGTGATGGTGCGCAGACCGTTGCGGTGAGCTATCTGTCCGTCAGCCCATACAGGCTTAATATCGGCTATCTGACGCAAGGGCACCACGGAGAGTCCGCCGCTGACGGGTATAAGCTCGTCGGCAACGTCTTTCATAGCAGACGAGTCGGCATTAGTGCCTTTAAGGCATACGCCGTAGTTATAGTCGCCGTCCCATATCGTGCCGAGACTTATGCCGCTGCTGTTATAGCGCGTGGCGAGCGTGGCCTCAACCATGGCGTTGGTTACGCCCATGCGGCCTGCCTTGGTTTCGTCGAGCACTACGTCGGTGGTCAGCAGAGGCTCATTGACGTCGTTGCGCACAAGCATAAGGTAAGGATTGTTACGCCACAGGCGCGTTACGGAGTCAGCAACCGACTTAAGCTGCTGCCAGTCGTCGCCCGTAAGCCTTAGCTCAACAGGATTGGCATCCTGCGAATAAGACAGCTGCTTAAACCTCACATAAGCGTCGGGGAAGTGTGTGGCATACTTCATGCGGTAGTCTTTCAGCAGGGTCTCAGTATCGTGGTTACTCTTCGTATTGACAATAAACTGTGTATAGTTAGATCCGCCAAACTGCGGCGCATAGGCTGCATGAAAACGCGGCGATGAAGTGCCTTTGAACGATGCCACCGACACCACGCGGCTGTCTTTGCGCAGAATATGCTCCAGACTGTCGGCAACGGCAGCGGTGCGCTTGAGCGACGTGCCGTCGGGAAGGTAAATCTCAACGGCAAACTGGTTGCGCTCGGCCGTAGGCATCATCTTCTGCGGCAGCTGTGACACCATGACTGAACCAATCACTATGCTTGCCACGCCGACAGAAACGGTGATGTAAGGATGGGCAAAGCAGCGGCCTATGAGCCAGTCGTAATAGCGCTGAACGAGGTCGAGGAACGAGAACTTCTTCTTACCCCCTGTGCCAACAGGCTTGCGTATGAAGTAGAACTGCAGGAACGGCACTATAAGCTCTGCCACCAGAAGCGATATGAGCAGCACGATGGTGATGGACCACGGGAAATAAAGCAGGAAGTCGTGATACATTCCCTTCGTAGTAAGCAGAAACGGGAAGAACGTGATGCTTATGGCAAGCGTGGCCGAAAATATCGACTTGAAGAAATGGGTGGCACTGCTGATAGATGCCGTCCAGCGCGATTTGCCCTCGGCAAGCATCTCCATGTAGCTGTCGATTATCACAATGGAGTTGTCGACAATCATGCCAAGCGTAACAATAAGAGCAGCCAGCGTAACCGTGTTGAGCTCTATGCCGAACGCATAGAACAAACCTAATGAGATGAAAATAGAGATAGGGATGGTGGACGCCGCCACAAGAGCGACGCGCATCGGCAAGAACAGCATTATCACTATTACGACGGCTGCTATGGCAATGAGAAGTTCACGGAGAAAGTTTACGACGCTGTCGTTTACCACTTTGGTCTGGTCCGTTATAGTAAAGATGGTTACGTCTGACGGCAATGTCGACTTAAACTCGTCCATCACCTTTTCGATGTCAGCTCCCATGGCCGTTATGCTGCGGCCCTTCTTCATCTCCACACTCAGCACAAGACACTTCTGTCCGTTGTTGGTTACATACGACGACGGCTGGGGATACTCGCGCCTTACCCTGGCAACGTCCTTCAGACGTACCACGTTGCCTGACGGATCGGAATAGACAACGAGTTGCTCAACATCGCCCACCACGTTGAGCGAGCGCTCCACCTGTATCGGACTGTCGTAGCCGTTGCCCTTCTGCGTGCCGGCAGTGGTAACGAAGCCCTTGGCAAAGAGGCTGGCGGCAATGGTGTTGGTGCCTATGCCGTAGTGGGACATCTTGTCGCTGTCGAGATATATTGATATTTGCTCCTTCTGCATTCCCAATACGTTCATGCGGCCGATGCTCTCAATGCGGCGCAGCCTGTCTTTCAGGTCGTCCATATAGTCGTTGAGCTCGCGGTAGGTCTTATCCTTGCTCTCCATGGTTATGAGCAGGGCCGACGTGTCGCCGAAGTCGTCCTGAACCATGAGCGCAAGCACACCTGAAGGCAGCTGAGCCTTGAACGTGTTGATGCCGTGCTTGAACTTGCTCCAGAAGTTGTCCTTGTCGGTGCCCGACACATCGTCGTTAAGCTCTATCTGTATTATGGCCATGCCGTTGCGGCTGTACGACTTGGTCTTCTCTTTCTTTACTTCCTTATATGAGAATATGTAGTTTTCGAGCGGCTTTGTGAGCTGTTCTTCAATGTCCTGTGCCGACACGCCCGGATAGACGGCTACAACCACACCCTGGCGCACCGTGAAGTCGGGAAACTCGTTCTTGTTCATGTCAGCCAGACCGTATACGCCGAAGGCCACGAGACAGCATGCCACCATTATCACTATCTGGCGATAGTGCATGGCCCACTCTACGATGTTTCTTTTCTTCTTTGTCATAGTTCTGCTATTTTAGTTCCCTCGCTGACCTTCTGCTGTCCGCCGACAATGACCTTGTCGCCGGCGCTTATTCCGCTGTTAATCACCACGCGGCTGCCTACGCTCTCGCCCACCTCTACATAAGTCTTGTGAGCCTTTCCGCCTACGGCAGTCCACACAAAGGTGCGGTTGTCGGTGTCTATCAGTATCACATTGGCAGGCAGGGCCACGGCCGTGGCTGAAAGATTGTCGCCCACATAGGCTTCGCACACCATGCCCGGCAGCAGCTTATGGCCAGAGTTAGACACTTCTATCTTCACCTCGTAAGAGCGTGACAGCGGGTCGGCAGCCACACCCTTCTCGGCCACGCGGCCGCTGCAGCTCATGTTCTGCAGTGCCGGCACGCGCACGAGGGCGCTCTGACCGACTTTTATGCCAGACATCTCGTCTTCGGGCACGGCAATCTTTATCTTCACCTTATTAATACTTACCAGCTTTATCACAGGCATGCCGGGGGCGGCGTTCTGTCCTGCCTCGACAAGTTTCTCGGCCACGTATCCGCTGTATGGGGCATAAAGACGGCAGTCGGTCAGACTCTTGCGGGCAATGTTCTCGGTTGACACAGCCTGGCGCAGCTTGCTCTGCACTTCTATCCACTGCATCTCGGTGAGGCTTCCTTCGTCGTGCAGCTGCTTCATACGCCTGAAGGCATCCTCAGCCTGCTCTCTCACGGCCTTGGCAGCATTGTAGGCATTGCGCACGCTGACAGGATCAACCTCGGCTATGAGGGCACCTTTCTTTACCATATCGCCCACAGACACATATACCTTTGTTACGGTTCCGCCCGAAGCAAAACTTAGAGCGGCATCGTCTGAGGCCTCTACCGTGCCCGAAAATTCCTGACTTCCACTTACGGGTACCGGCTCTGCCTTCTCTGTCTTCACCTTAACCGGCATCACCTCTCTCGCCTTTTCCTTGCCGGAGCATGATGCAAGAAGCACCACCGACAGCGCAAGGATTGCTAAATAACTTGCTTTGTTCATTTCCTTTGTATTTGTTCAAAAATTTTTTTGCAAAATTACGGATAAAGGCTTTTACTCTTGTGTTCTTATTTCCTAAACAAAAAATCCAAAAGTGGAGAATATGAACACTGCAAAGAATTTAGGAACACTATTATCTACTTTTAGATAGTTGCACTGTTTCAGTTAATACCTATCTTTGCACCCGAAGAACAAATTTTGACGCAACTTATGACAGATAACGAACTTAAAGTAGACATCGAATCAATAATCAACGAAGCCCAGACCGACTATTACGACGGAGACATCGTGGTAATGGAGAGTCTGAAGAACATCCCCACGGACAACCCCTGTAAGCTTGAGTTGCTGATAGTTATATATTGTGCCAGAGGAAGAGTTGAGTGCTGCATCAACGACTCTTACCACAGACTTGAAAAAGGCAATATAATGATATGTCTGCCTAACTCGCTCGTAACCGACATAAATACATCAGACGACATCGACCTGAAGATTCTCGGACTCTCGAGCAAGGCTCTTTTCAGAAGTCTTGACCTCAGCAAAAACTTTTGGAACATCGTATTATACGCATCACATCACCCAGTGATAAGCCTCAACAGCGAAAAACAGATACTGATGAACAGATTCTACAGTCTGTTGCAGTTTAAGCTGGAAAGCATGGACGGGCTGTTTCACAGGGAAATAATGCGCTCGCTCTTTCAGTTTGCGTTCTATGAACTGGCCGAACTTATAGCATCATGCACAGACAATACTATATACAACGGGGTGATAAGGCAGGGCGACCTGCTGTTCAGGCGCTTCATGGAGCTGCTGGCCGAGAACGGAGGCATGGAGCGATCGGTGAGTGCGTATGCCGAAAAACTGTGCATAACGCCCAAATATCTTTCGTCGCTGTCGAAAAAGGTCAGCGGAAGAACTGCGCTGAGCTGGATTCACCAGTTTACCATTGACGCGATAATAAAGAGACTGAGATATTCAAACATTACAATAAAGGAAATTTCGGACACGATGAACTTTCCTAACATATCATTCTTCGGAAAGTTTGTAAAGTCGCAGACTGGCATGTCGCCAAGCGAATACAGAAGAAACATGTACTCGTTTGACAGAAGGCCTATAAGATGAAAAACGGATACTGCATGCCTGACTTCATCATATATCTCGGGAAAATGTGCAGGTCAAAGCAGCAGAAAGACTGCGGCTGAAAATATAAAAGACCTTACATCACATACAAAGAAAAACACAAAAAGACAACAGCGCGTCGCCGTGTGAACGGCAGGCGCGCTGTGTCCTTATATTCATTAGCCAACAAAAAAATCAGAATTTAACTGCCGAGAGTATCTTTCCCGTTGCTCCGGCCTTGCTGCTTACATATTGCGCAGCCTTGTCGCCGTCTGCCTTGCGGAGGCTGTCGTCGGCTATATAGCTGTTCATCAGGCTCTCAAACTGCTGATAACCGTCAATCTGATGGCCGCCGCCCGATGCGAGCAAGTCTTGCGCTTCCTGGAAACGCTCGTTGTTAGGACCGAATATCACCGGTATGTTCCAAACCGCCGCCTCGAGCACATTGTGTATGCCGACACCGAAACCGCCGCCAACATACGACACATGGCCGTAGCCATAGATGCTGGAGAGCAGACCGAAACAGTCGATAATGAGAATCTTTGCATCGGCAACGCTCTCAGGAGTGGCCTCGGTATACCTCACGGCCTTGCCCTTCAGCTTAGACAATATCTGCTGAAGATGGTCCTCGCCGATAACGTGCGGGGCAATAATAAGCTTCCAGTCGTCGCGGCCGTTGAAATATTTAATGAAGATGTCCTCATCGGGAGGCCAGCTGCTTCCGGCCACAAACACTTTATAGTCTTGTCTGAAGGCCTCAACTATAGGCAGACTCTTGGCCTGGCTCTTTATCTGCAGCACACGATCGAAACGCGTGTCGCCCGTAATCTCAACCTCAGTGATGCCGAGCTTGGCTAACAGCTGTCTGCTGACTTCGTTCTGAACGAAGAAACGTGTGAAGCACTTAAGCACATTGCTGTATGTGCGGCCATACCAGCGGAAGAACACCTGATTGGGCCTGAATATGCTGCTCACGCTGTAGACAGGCACATTGCGGCGCTTCAGTATGTGCAGATAGTTCCACCAGAACTCATATTTGATAAAGAACGCCATCTCGGGATGCACAAGATTCAGGAAACGGCGTGCGTTCATGTAAGTATCAAGCGGCAAATAACAAATAATATCGGCACCGTTGTAATTCTTTCTGACCTCATAGCCCGAAGGCGAGAAGAAGGTCAGAAGAATCTTATATTCTGGATGCTCAAGGCGCAGGCGCTCAATGATGGGACGGCCCTGCTCAAACTCGCCGAGCGACGCCGCATGGAACCATACATAGCGTGCGCCGGGGTCGACGCTGCGCTTAAGGATACTGAAAGCCTCGCGCTCACCCCGCCACATCTTCTTTACCTTGTCGCTGAACAGACTCATCACAGCCACGCCCAGCGTGTAAAGGCTGATAACAATTTCGTACACGGCTTATGCTTGTTTGTTAGGTCTATTTAAGCACCTCGATTGCACGGCGCAGACGGCGCAGCGTCTCTTCCTTGCCGAGGAAAGCAGAAATGTCGAACATGCCCGGACCCTTGCCTTCGCCCACAAGAGTAAGACGGAAAGCATTCATCACGTCGCCCAGCTTGTAGCCCTTGCTCTCAACCCAAGCCATGACGATGTGCTCCTGATTCTCGAGCGAGAAGTCGTCAATGCCCTCAAGCACCTCGGCAAGCTCGCCCATAACCTGAGCCGAATTTTCCTTCCAGCGCTTACGTACGGTCTTCTCGTCATACTCTGTGGGAGGTATGAAGAAGAACGAGCAGAGTGGCCAAAGCTCCTTGACGAAGCTTACACGGTCTTTCATCATAGAAACGACCTTGGTTATGCGCTCCATAGACTCATCGATGCCGTTGCCTGCAACGATAGGCGCAAACAGCTTAGAAATTTCCTCATTGCTCTTGCGCAGGATGTATTCGTGATTGAACCAGATGCCCTTCTGATAGTCGAAACGCGCTCCGGCCTTGCTGCACTTCGTTATGTCGAACTGCTCAACAAGCTCGTCGAGAGTGAACATCTCCTGCTCCGTGCCCGGATTCCAGCCCAGCAGTGCAAGGAAGTTGATGACAGCCTCGGGGAAATATCCCTGCTCGCGGAAGCCGTTAGACACCTCGCCTGTCTTAGGATCGTGCCACTCCAGCGGGAACACGGGGAAGCCCAGGCGGTCGCCGTCGCGCTTGCTCAGCTTGCCCTTTCCGTCCGGTTTGAGCAGCAGAGGCAGATGCGCAAAGCGTGGCATAGTGTCTTCCCAGCCGAAGGCTCTGTAAAGAAGCACGTGCAGCGGTGCGCTCGGCAGCCACTCCTCGCCACGGATAACGTGGCTGATCTCCATCAGGTGGTCGTCAACAATGTTTGCAAGGTGATATGTAGGAAGTTCGTCGGCGCTCTTATAAAGAACCTTGTCGTCAAGAATATCGCTCTTTATAACAACGTCGCCGCGTATCATGTCGTTAACGTGAACGTCCTCGCCCGGCTCAATCTTGAAGCGCACCACATACTGGTTGCCGTCGGCTATCAGTCTTTCAACCTCTTCGGCCGGCAATGTGAGCGAGTTGCGCATCATCATTCGCGTATGGGCATCATACTGGAAGTTCTTTATCTCCTGGCGTTTTGCCTCAAGCTCCTCGGGCGTGTCGAAGGCAATGTATGCCTTGCCGGCATCGAGCAGCTGGTCGACATATTTTCTGTATATCGCACGACGCTCGCTCTGACGATAAGGACCATGCTCGCCGCCGAAGCTGACACCCTCGTCAAACTTGATGCCAAGCCATCTGAACGACTCTATGATATACTCCTCTGCGCCCGGAACAAAACGGTTTGAGTCTGTATCTTCTATTCTGAAAACGAAATCGCCGCCATGCTGACGGGCGAAAAGATAATTATACAATGCGGTACGTACGCCGCCTATATGCAACGCCCCGGTAGGACTTGGTGCAAAGCGCACCCTTACTTTTCTTTCTGCCATTTATTAATGAAGATAAGATAAATTTTGTGCAAAATTACAACTTTTTTAGCAAAGTGGCGTATTTTTTTATTATTTTCGCAGTGTAAAGCATTTAATACGAATAGAAATGGGCAAATTCAACAAAACTGACAAACATTATTTCAGAAACATCCTGACACGAGTGTCGCTGGTGGTTACAGCCGTAATCATCATCGTGGGCTTCCTTCCGCGCAACAGCGGACCGCAGTTCAGATACGACATAGGCAAGCCGTGGATGTACAGTTCGCTGATAGCCAAGTTCGACTTTCCTATCTACAAGACCGACGAGGCCATTAAGGGAGAGCAAGACAGCATAATAAAGGCCTTTGAGCCTTACTACAACTATAACACGGCTGTAGAGAAGGAGCAGATCGGCAAGTTTCTGAGCAAATACAAGGAGGGCATACCCGGACTGCCCTACAACTATGTTACGACCATTGCCGACAGGCTTCACCGCCTGTATCAGGCAGGAATCATGGACACGCCCGAATACTCAGAGATAAGCAAGGACACCACAAGCACCATAAGGATTGTGAGCGGCAAGAAGGCCACCAACGCCGAAATAATGTGCATCTACTCGACGATGACGGCCTATGAACAGCTGTTCACCGACCAGAAGCTGGCCGAACAGAGGCAGATACTGCAGAAATGCAACCTGAACGAATATATACAGCCTAACCTCAACTATGACGAGGAGCGCAGCGAGACCGAGAAGGCCGACCTGCTCAGCACGATACCGCTGGCAAGCGGAATGGTGCTCAGCGGACAGAAGATAATAGACCGAGGCGAAATAGTGGACGACCACACGTACAGGGTGCTCAACTCGTTTGAGAAGGAAACGCAGAGGCGCAGCGCAACGGTGAGCGCCATACCGTCGACAATAGCCGGACAGATACTCTTCGTGGCCACGCTCATAATGCTGTTCACCACGTATCTCGGCCTGTTCCGCAAGGACTACTTTGAAAAGCCGCGCAGCATCACCATGCTCTACACGATGATAACGCTGTTCCCGATACTCGTGTCGGTGATGATGAGCCACAGCATACTGAACGTCTACGTGCTGCCGTTCACCATAGCACCGATATTCATACGCGTGTTCATGGACTCGCGAACGGCCTTCATATCGCACGTAACGATGATTCTGATATGTGCCGCCGCCGTGAAATATCAGTATGAGTTCATCATCGTGCAGCTTGTGGCGGGCCTCGTGGCCATCTATTCGCTGCGCGAACTGTCGCAGAGGGCGCAGCTGTTCAAGACGGCCGTGCTCGTGACGATAGGCAGCAGCGCCATGTATTTCGCGCTGCAGCTGATGCAGGACAACAACATCACGTCGATGGACCACAGCATGTATAAATACTTTATCGTGAACGGCGTGCTGCTGCTCTTTGCCTACCCGATGATGCTCATCATCGAGAAGGCGTTCGGGTTCATATCAAACGTTACGCTCATTGAGCTGTCAAACACCAGCAAGGACCTGCTGCGCCAGCTCAGCGAGGTGGCTCCGGGCACATTCCAGCACTCTGTCATGGTGAGCAACCTTGCCGCCGAGATAGCCAACAAGATCGGAGCTAAGGCGCAGCTCGTGAGAACAGGAGCCATGTATCACGACATAGGAAAGATGAAGAACCCGGCCTTCTTCACCGAAAACCAGGTGGGCACCAACCCGCTCGACAAGATGCCGCGCATAGAGGCGGCACAGATCGTGATAAGCCACGTAACCGAAGGACTGAAAATGGCTGAGAAGTTTAATCTGCCGAGCATAATCAAGGACTTTATAAACACTCACCACGGAAGCGGCAAGACAAAGTATTTCTACATATCGTACAAGAACGAACACCCCGACGAACCCGTGGACGACTCGCTCTTCACATATCCCGGCCCCGACCCGTTCACGCGCGAACAGGCCATACTGATGATGGCCGACACGGTGGAGGCGGCATCGAGATCGCTGCCTGAATACACCGAGGAGAGCATATCCAACCTGGTGAACAGGCTCATAGACCAGCAGGTGAGCGAGGGATATTTTGTCTACTGCCCGATAACCTTCCACGACATAGCCGTGGCTAAGCAGGTGCTGACGGAGCGACTGAAGTCGATATACCACACGCGCACAAGCTATCCGGAACTGGCAAAGAAAAACAACAAGACCGAAAACACGCCGCCCGCAAAGCAATAAGGGCCGACGGCACAGCTGAAAAGGTCGCCAACGCTGTTGTAGATGCAGCGCCGGCGACCTTTTATTTATGCACGTGTATGACACAAAAACTTGCACACATCTATATATTTGTGCATTAACACGCCGCTATCTTGTTAATAAAAATTAAACAAAAGACTGCATTTTAGGAAATAAAGAACAAGAATGATACCTTTGCAGCCAATTTATTTAAGGTTATTAAAGATGAATAAAACAAAATTAATCTGCGCAGCTCTTGCACTGTCAGCAGCCGCAACGGCCAGCGCAGGCGGTATTCTTACTAACACCAATCAGAACATTGCTTTCCTGCGAAATCCGGCTCAGGATGCCGTGATTGGCATTGCCGGTGTGTACAGCAACCCTGCCGGAGTGGCGTTTATGAACAACGGATTCCATCTGTCGCTCAACATCCAGAACGCTCACCAGACACGTGAGATAACCTCAACGTTCGCTCCGTTTGCCTATGGAGCCAAGAACTTCGGCAACACCACCAAGACTTTCAAGGGCGAGGCCAACGCCCCAATCATACCGTCGATACAGGCGGCATACAACAAGAACAACTGGAGCTTCCAGTTTAACTTCGCCATCACGGGCGGTGGTGGCAAGTGTGTGTTCGACGACGGTCTGTCGTCGTTTGAGGGCAACATAGCCCTGCTGCCGCTGCTGTCGCAGAACCTCGACGTGCTGACAAACGAACTCGGACTGGGCTCGCTGGGCTTGCCCACGGTGTCGCAGTATGACATGGACACATACATGCGCGGACGCCAATACTATTACGGCTTTACGCTCGGAGCGGCACGCAAGCTGAACGACCACTGGTCGGTGTATCTGGGCGCACGTGTGCTATACGGCAACTCTAACTATTACGGCTACGTGAAGAACATCAAGGCCAACATAAACGGCGAGATGGTAAGCGCGCCCGAAACGTTCAAGAACCTTTCGGCACAAGCTGCCGTAGCTGTGGGCACATACACAGAGATGGCCAACATGTATCAGCAGGCAGGCGACATGGCTAACGCAGCCAAATATGCACAGCTGGCAAAGGACTATAAGGTGAAGGCCGTGATGCTGGGTGCGCTCGGCTCTGCAACAGAGGACGTAACGCTTAACTGCGACCAGACCGGATGGGGCATCGCGCCGATAATCGGTGTTGACTATAAGACGGGCGACTTTAACTTTGCAGCAAAGTATGAATTCAAGACGCGCATGCGCCTGAAGAAC
>ULJB01040134.1_pt1 | contig 47254 bp, 42 predicted proteins | sample 1950771 | NCBI WGS metagenome assembly ULJB01 (sample SAMEA4835461, study PRJEB28245) | human gut metagenome | biome: gut microbiome; material: fecal sample | place: Denmark | collected 2008
AATTTAAAAAAATCAATATTTTGTAATATTTTATATTTGTGTTATATTTAAGGTGTTAGATTATTGTAACAGAGGAAATGAAGACTATGACTGAAAATGCAGAAATGCCTAATGAAACAGAAGATCGTCAAAGAATACTTTTAGCTGATGATGAAGCAAGTATAAGAAGAATTTTGGAAACAAGATTAAAAATGGCCGGTTATGATGTATATACTGCACAGGATGGTGAAGAAGCAGTTAATGCATTTAATAAATATAATCCTGATTTGGTTGTTTTAGATGTTATGATGCCTAAGATGGACGGTTATGGTGTTACAAGAGAAATTAGAAGAACTTCTGATGTTCCTATTATTATATTAACTGCACTCGGAGATGTATCTGAAAGAATTACAGGTCTTGAACTCGGCGCAGATGATTATGTAATTAAACCTTTCAGCCCGAAAGAACTTGAAGCAAGAGTTAAGGCAGTATTAAGAAGAACAAATAACAGGGAAACAGTTACACCTGCAGGCAAGGTTACTAAAAATGTTATTACAACCGGTAATATCAAAATTGATACTGCCCGCCGTCAGGTATTCAGAAAAAATGAGAGAATACGTTTGACAGGTATGGAATTTAGTTTATTAGAACTGCTGGTTAATAATTCCGGTCAAGCATTTTCAAGAAATGAAATATTGCAGCATGTTTGGGCTTATCCGCCGGATCACAGAATTGATACAAGGGTTGTTGATGTTCATATTTCAAGACTGCGTTCAAAATTGGAAGCAGACCCTGCAAATCCGGAATTAATTCTTACGGCACGCGGTATCGGATATATGTTCCAGAGAATAAGCTAATTATTTAATTGTTTTAATATAAAAAAGTCCCGTTTATAAGTCGGGACTTTTTTTAATAAAAATTTTTCTTGATTTCAAGAATTTTTATGCTACTATAGAAAAGTAACATATGGCGTCTGTCGTCAAGCGGTTAAGACCTCGGATTGTGGTTCCGATATGCATGGGTTCGAATCCCATCAGACGCCCCATTTTTAGAAAGAGCTTCATTGTGAGGCTCTTTTTTATTTATATTAAACTATTTTGTTTAATTTTTTGTTGAGTTTATATGGATTATATTTATAACATTTGTTAATATAAGCATTTTATAATTTTTTTTCATGATAATATAAACTTACTGTTTGTCTAAAAAATAACATTTTGTCCAAAATGTTATTTAGCGATAAGCTTTAGAGGGTAAAGGCTTTAGGGAAAATCAGGGATAAGGAGTATAAGTGCCAAAAATTTCGGTAATAATTCCGGTTTACAATGTAGACGATTATCTTTCGGAGTGTTTAAATTCAGTTGTAAATCAAACCCTGAAGGATATCGAAATTATTTGTGTGAATGATGGTTCTACTGACAGTTCTTTTAATATACTAAAAGATTTTGCTTTTGCTGACAGTAGGTTTATCCTTCTTGATCAAGAAAATCAGGGTCAGGGTATTGCAAGAAATAAGGCTTTGGAAATTGTTAAAGGCGAATATACTGCCTTTGTAGACCCTGATGATTGGCTTGAGTTAGACGCTTTTGAAAATATATATAATTTTGCAGAGAACAATAACGCAGAAGTTGTTCAATTTAACTATAAAACTTTTGACAATGATTTTAAAAAATTTAAAGAAGTTAGTCTTGATGCAATTTTAAAGAAAAAATACAGAAAAGATTTTCACGAGTTAAAAATGTTTAACTGGAAAGATTTTAAGGATGCATGTCTGCAAGATTTAGATTTACATGCATGGAACAGATTATATAAGACTGATTTTATAAAACAGCATAATTTAAAGTTTGCGCCGTTAAGACGTGCAGAAGATCATTTGTTTGTACTAGGTGCTATTTTGTCTGCTGATAAAATTTTTTATTATCCAGCCTCTTTTTATAATTACCGCATTCGGAATAATTCTACCGTAAACTCTAAATCTAAAGAAAATTTTCAAATATTTCAGGTTTTAGATATGACTAAAAATTTAATTGAGAAGCTCGGACTTTATGACGACTTAAAAGAAGAACTAAATATTTATAACACAACAATTCTTACCTGGCATTACCTGCAGACTCCAATTGAATATTTAGATAAATATACTGATATGTGTAAAAAATATTTATCTGATGCAGCTTTAAAAAAAATGATAAAAGATGTTAATAAAAAACGCTCTTTTATAGAGAATATATTTTCATTAAAAAATAAAAAAGAAAACGGGGTTAAGTATAAAGTAATTACTATTTTAGGTTTTAGTTTTGTTTTATCGAAGACATTAAGACTCAAGAATGGGAGTATTTATGAAAAAGCTTAGTATAATAACAATTTGCTATAATGAGCCTGATTTGGAAAAGACTTGCCGGAGTATTGTTAATCAAACCTGGCAGGATTTTGAGTGGATAGTTATTGACGGTGGATCAAATGAAGAAACTCTTGCCATTTTTGATAAGTATAAATACAGAATAGATAAGTTTGTTTCTGAGCCTGATAATGGGATTTATAACGCTTGTAATAAAGGTATAAAGCTGGCAGAAAGCGAATACGTTCAATTACTGAATGCCGGAGATTCTTATTATGATACAAAGGTTTTAGAAGATGTATTTAAGGAACAAAATTATTGTGCAGGAGTATTGTACGGTGATCAGTGCGAAGTATACCAAAATTCTAATAAAAAGTGCGTAAAGAAACTCCAACCGTTTATTAATAAGTGGTTTTTTGTACAATTTAACATACATACTCCTGCAGTGTTTGTTAAACGTGATTTGTATTTAAAATACGGTCTGTTTAATGAAAATTATAAAATTGTAAGTGATTTTGAAAAATGGATTGTGTTTCTTAAAAACGGTGTAAATTTTCAATACCTTAACAGAATAATTGCTAATTTTGATAAAAACGGCATATCTTCCGATAAGAAAACAGAAGCGCTTCACAATAAAGAAAGAGAAGAGATATTAAAACAATTTTACACACCCGAAGAAATTCGAAGCGGCCGTCAGGGATTTGAAAGGCTAAATTTTTGGGAAAATATTTTTTCAATAAAAAAATCTTTAAGAGAATCACATTTGATTATAACGATTATGGGTATACATCTTAAGTTAAAAAGGAGTATGAATGTATAGTAATAGAATAAGAAAAATGATAGCCCGTGCAGGCAATATGTCAAAGGCTTCTCATATAGGTTCAGCATTAAGTGTTGTTGAAATATTAGAAACTTTATATTTTAGAGTGGCAAATATTTCAAAAGAGAATTATAAAGATCCTAAAAGAGACAGAATTATATTAAGTAAAGGCCATGGCAGTCTAGCTTTATACTGCACACTTGCATTGAAGGGAATTATACCTGTGGAAGATCTGGATAAATACCTTGTTGACGGCGGTATTCTCCCATGCCATATAGATATGAACAGTGCAGACGGACTTGAAGCTTCAACAGGATCTCTGGGGCATGGTGCAGGACTCGGTGAAGGATTTGCTCTCGCAAATAGATTGAAAGGAATAAATGCACGAATTTTTGTGATTATTGGTGATGGCGAGTTGCAGGAAGGTTCAGTATTTGAAGCTTTGAATTCTATAGGTTCGTTAAATTTGAATGAAGTTACTATAATTCTTGACAACAATAAATTTCAGGCATCTGCAAAAACAGATGATGTTGTAAATGTAGATAATTATGAAAACATTTTTGATGCCTTTGGTTTTAATGTAAGACGTGTGAACGGTCATGATATTGATGAGCTGGAAAATGCTTTAACAAAAACGTCAGATAGACCTGTTGCAGTTATTGCAGACACTTTAAAAGGCAAAGGTTTTTCTTTTATGGAAGATACGCTGGCATCTCATTACATAAAGATAGATGATGAGAAATATGCACAGGCTCTTAAAGATTTGGGAGGGCAGGAATAATGAGAATGGTATTTGCAGATACTTTGCTTGAACTTGCAAAAAATGATGAAAGAATATGTTTGATTACTCCTGATATGGGGTACGGAATTTTGGATAAATTTCAGCAGGCTTTTCCGGATAGATATTTTAATTTAGGAATTTCAGAACAAAATTCTATGACAGTCGCTGCCGGTATGGCGCTTGCAGGGTTGAAACCTTATGTATATTCAATTATCCCGTTTGTTGTTCACAGATGCCTTGAGCAGATAAGAGTCGATGTTTCTTATATGAATACTGACGTAAAGATTATTGGTGTAGGCTCTGGTTTTGAATACGGTGCAGCCGGCGCAACGCATCATGGTACTGAAGATATTTCGATGATGAGAGCTCTGCCTAATATGACTATATGCGCGCCTGGGGATAATTACGAGATGGCTGAAATAACTAAATTGACTGCCAAAACTTCTAATCCGGCTTATATAAGAATAGGCAGGCACAATCATGGTATTTTGAACAAAAACTCGGAAATTAAAATCGGCAAAGCATCAATTATTGAGGATGGTGAAGAAATTGCAGTTATTGCAACAGGCAATATGCTTCCTGTCGCTTATGATTATGTTCAGTATTTAAAATCTCAAGGTAAAAAACCGGCTTTAATAAGTATGCATACGATTAAGCCTGTTGATAAAGATTGTGTTATGCATTTGATTAACAGCGGCTTTAAAATTTATACATTTGAGGAACATACAATTATCGGCGGACTAGGCTCTGCTGTTGCTGAAATTATCGCAGAAAGCGGTAAGAGTGTTGAATTTAAAAGAATAGGCATAAATGATGAATATTCTCATATTGTAGGCTCTGCACAATATATAAGAAAGCAGTTTAATTTAGATTTGGAAGGAGTAATAAAATGCTGTTAATGGATTTTTTGAAGGATGAATATGATTTAATCAATCTTAAAGAATTCTTCAAATTACAGGATAAAACTGTTTTGATTACGGGCGGTAATGGTCTGCTCGGGTCAAATATAGTTAATTATCTGCAATTTTTAAATAAAAAAAAGAATTTGAATTTAAAACTTCTTGTGCATTCTTATTCAAAACCTGTAGAGTGGCTTCCAAAAGCAGATAATATTGAATACTTCAGCTCTGATTTGAATAAAGAATTTCCTGATTGGAAGTTTGATTATTTGATAAATACTGCAACATACGGTCAGCCTAAAAAATTTATTCAAAATAAACTGCAGACAGTGAAATTGAATACAGAAACTTACACCAGACTTTTGGAATTGGCTCAATTAAACAATGCGCATGTTTTGCACATGTCGTCGTCAGAGGTTTACGGACAGATCCCTCCGGAATTAAAGTCTGTATCAGAAGAGTATAACGGCAATGTATGTACTCTTGTTCCGCGTGCTGTGTATGCAGAATCTAAAAGACTATCAGAAACTATTTCCAAAATTTTTATTGATGAAGGACTGGATATTAAAATGATACGTCTCGCAATAGGTTATGGACCCGGTGTAAAATATGACGATTCGCGCTTTATAAATGAATTTATTAAAAAAGCCCTTAATAACGGTGAAATAGCAATGATGGATGAGGGCAAAGCTGAAAGGCAGCTTAGTTTTATTACAGATACTATTGAAATGATTTTAAATGTTATGCTCTCAGGCAAAGAAATTGTATACAACATCGGCGGTAAGGATTTGAAATCAATAAGAGAAATAGCGGATTTAATTGCGAAAAATGAAGGGGTTGAGGTTAAACTTCCCAAAATCGCGGATTCAATAGGCGGGACGCCCGCCAGCTTAATTTTAGATATATCACGTTATGTTAATGAATTCGGTGCTCCTGATTTTATTTCTTACGAAAAAGGATTGTCTAAAACTGCACAGTGGATAAAAGAATTAAAAAAAATGAAAGTAGAGGTATAAGATGAAAAAAGCTTTAATTACCGGTATAACAGGCCAGGATGGAAGTTATCTCGCGGAATTTTTATTAGAAAAAGGTTACAAAAAGTCTACGGTATGAAAAGACGTTCTTCAATGTTTAATACCGGCAGGGTTGACCATTTATATCAGGATATACATACGTGTAATAATAATTTTGAGCTTTATTACGGAGATTTATCGGATTCTTCCAATTTAATAAGACTTGTTCATGATTTAGAACCTGATGAAATATATAATTTGGCAGCACAGTCGCATGTAAAAGTTTCCTGGGACTGTCCTGAGTATACTGCTGATTGTGATGCTCTCGGAACATTAAGACTGCTTGAAGCTATACGTATTAATAAATTTGAAAATAAAACAAAGTTCTATCAGGCATCTACGTCAGAATTATTTGGATTAATTCAGGAACCGATACAAAAAGAAACGACTCCGTTTTATCCTCGTTCCCCTTATGCAGTCGCGAAATTATATGCATACTGGATTTGTATTAATTACAGAGAATCTTTCGGCATGTGGGCTGCTAATGGTATTCTGTTTAATCATGAGTCTCCTCGTCGTGGAGAAACTTTTGTTACCCGAAAAATAACAATGGCAGCTACAAGGATTAAACTCGGTCTGCAAGAAAAATTATATTTAGGTAATTTGAATTCAAAAAGAGACTGGGGGCATGCTAAAGATTATGTCAGGGGGATGTGGCAGATAATGCAGCAGGAAAAACCGCAGGATTATGTTCTTGCAACAGGTACAACAACATCGATCCGTGATTTTTGTAAAATGGTTTTTGCGGAATTAGGTATCGATATTGAATTTAGAGGTGAAGGTATTAATGAAATCGGAATAGACAAGGACACAGGAAAAGTATTGATACAGGTTGACCCGATGTATTTTAGACCGGCAGAAGTTGACTTATTGCTGGGCGACAGCTCTAAAGCGCGCAGAGAACTGGGATGGGAACCGGAATATTCATTACAGGACCTTGTAAAAGAAATGGTCGCTTCAGATTTTGAATTAGCCCGAAAAGAGCAAACATTAAAAAATGCAGGATATAAAGTATTAATTCCTCAGGAGGCATAAATTGTTAAAAAAATCAGCCAAAATTTATATTACCGGAGGCAGCGGGCTTGTCGGCAGAAATATTATGGAAAATCCTGATATTTTAAATTGCTGCATACTGGCACCAAAGCATTCAGAACTTGATTTAATGGATTATAATTCTGTTTTAAGCTTTTTAAAAGCTGAAAAACCCGATATTATTATTCATACAGCCGGACATGTCGGTGGAATTAAAGCAAATATGGAAGATCCTTACGGCTTTTTTACGGATAATGCTGTTATGGGCATTAATGTAGTCCGTGCTTCAAAGGAGGCAGGTGTAAAAAATTTATTAAATTTATCAAGCTCGTGCTCTTATCCATGTAATATCTCAACTCCATTAAAAGAGGATATGATATTTACCGGAAAGTTTGAGCCGACTAATGAAGGGTATGCAGTTGCTAAAACTGCCGTTTTAAAAATGTGTGAATATATTACTAACCAATTTCCTTCATTTCATTATAAAACGCTTATTCCGTGTAATTTATACGGCAGATACGATAAATTTTCCCCGCAAAAATCACATCTTTTGCCGGCTATAATCAGAAAGCTTCATGAAGCAAAACTGAAAGGTTTGGATAATGTTGAGATTTGGGGAGACGGTTTGGCCAGACGTGAATTTATGTATGCCGGGGACTTTGCATGTATAGTTTCCGAAATATTGAAAAATTTTGATAAAATTCCTGCTGTTTTAAATATCGGGCTGGGTTATGATTATACAATCAATGAATATTACGAAACAACTGCAAAAGTGCTTGGTTTTGACTGTAAATTTACTCATGATTTAACAAAACCTTCCGGTATGAAGCAGAAATTACTAGATATTTCTATGCAGAAAAAGCTAGGCTTTGAAAGTCGGTTTTCACTTGAGGAAGGTATAAGGGAAACTTATAATTATTTTTTAAACGAATATAAAGGAGAATAGAATGATAAAAACAGCTATGAAATATGAACTTGCAAGTTCATCCTGGGATAACAAAGAAATAGAAGCTATCCAAAATGTAATCTCAAAAGACAATTATACAATGGGAGATTATGTGAAGCAATTTGAAAAAGATTTTGCAGAGTTTACAGGCAATAAATACTGTGTTATGGTAAATTCTGGTTCTTCTGCCAATTTACTTGCTATTGCCGCAATGTTTTTTAAATCAGAAAATCCTTTAAAACGGGGAGATGAAGTTATAGTTCCTGCTGTTTCTTGGGCTACAACCTATTATCCTTTATGCCAGTATGGCTTAAAATTAAAATTTGTTGACGTTGATAAGTATACTTTAAACTTTGATATTGAAGAGCTTAAAAAGGCTGTAAGCGCTAAAACAAAGTTAATATTTGCAGTTAATCTGCTTGGAAACCCTAACGATTACGATGCTGTTAGTGAAATTATTAAAAATAAAAATATTTATCTTATTGAGGACAATTGCGAATCATTAGGCGGTGTTTATAAAGGTAAGCAGTTAGGTTCAATAGGTCTAATGGGGACTTATTCAACATTCTTTTCTCACCACATGTCTACAATGGAAGGCGGTGTAATCGGAACTGATGATGAAGAACTTTATCATATTCTTTTGTCAATACGTTCCCACGGCTGGACAAGACATCTGCCTTTTGAAAATAAATTATGCGAGAAGTCTACAAATCCTTTTGAAGAAAGCTTCAGATTTATTCTTCCCGGTTATAACGTAAGACCAATTGAAATGATGGGAGCTATCGGTATTGAGCAGCTTAAAAAACTGCCTGAATTTTTATGCCGAAGAAGAGAGAATGCAGAATATTTCAAACAAGTTTTTGGCGAAGATGATAGATTTATTTTGCAAAAAGAAATAGGTTCTTCAAGCTGGTTTGGATTTTCTTTCTTGATAAATGATAAGTCAGGTATAAGCCGTAATGATGTTATTAAAGCTCTAACTGATGCCAATATTGATACCAGACCGATTGTCGCAGGAAATTTCGCAAGAAAAGAAGTCGTAAAATGGTTTGATTATGAAATACAAGGCGAGCTTCCAAATTCTGATTATGTTGATAAGTATGGATTTTTCGTTGGAAATCACCAGTTTGATATCAAAGATAAAATAGATTATTTAAAACAAACACTAAGCAGTATTTAGTTAAAATAAAAGTAATAATATAAATTAAAAGCAAAAAATTCTGAACATGAATTTGAAAATTCTCGTTATGAATATAATGTTATGATAAAAAGTGAGAAAGAGTGTTCATAAATTTTGCAGTTGGGAATTTTATGTCTAATAAAAAAGTATCAATAATTACATCAACATATAACTTGCTGTCAAACGGGAGAAAGGGATTTTTTTATGAATGTTTCAGAAGCATTCATGAGCAGGACTATCCGTATATTGAACATGTTATTGTTGACGGAAAATCAAATGACGGTTCTGTCGAATATATAAAAAGCATCATAAATAGATATGCAAAAAAAGAAGTTGTTTTTATTTCTGAAAAGGACAACGGAATTAACGATGCGACAAATAAAGGTGTTGCTAAATCCAGCGGTGATTATGTTATTCTGATGTGTGATGATGATTTTTATACAAGAAAATATTCTATATCAAAGCTGGTTAAGGCTATTGAAAACAATAATGCCGATTTTAGCTGTGCTTCCGGCTGGTGGCTTAATAAAAAGGTGTGGTCTGCAAAAATTAATTCTTTTGCGTACAGGCATCCTTTTTTAATAAATGCGTTTTTAATAAAAAAAGAGCTTTTAAAGGGTGAAATCTATCTGGATCCAAAATTCCCTTTAGTAGGCGATTATGATTTATTTATGCGTTTGCTGAAAAAAGATGGAGTTAAAGGTGCAGAAGTTAATGATGTTTTGACTGTATTAAGGCCCGGCGGCTATTCGCAGTCTGACGATGAGCAGTATATCAATGAGATTACAACTATAATAGCAAATAATATGGAAGTAAAAAATCTTTTTTCAAAAGAAGAATTGTGGAGTCTGCACTGTTTTAATCCTACATATTTTACTTTGCTAAAGTTATATTTATTCTGCAAAAATCGAAAAATACGAGAGTCTTTATTCAGCGTTTACGATAAGCGCTTTCTTAGAAAAAATTTTGCCAGAAAATTTGAATATATTATTTTCTTCAAATTTATAACAAAATATTTTAAAAAGAAGAAAAGTAAGCCAAAAATAAAGCCTGACTATACTTTTGCAAAATCAATAGAATGGATAGAAACATTTTACAGAGATATTTATTGATTCAATAATGAAATAAAGTATATTGATTTGTACAAAGTTAGTTGAAAACAAAATTCATGTTCTCTAATTTTAAAAGTTTTTCTTTAATGTTAAGACCGAATGCATAACCTGTGAGGTTACCATTAGATCCGATTACTCTGTGGCATGGAATAATTATTGCTATCGGGTTTTTGTTGTTCGCCATTCCTACAGCGCGGCAGGCTTTTTCATTTCCAATGCGTTTTGCAATATCTTTATATGCTGCAGTCTTTCCGTATGGAATTTTTTTCAGTTCATCCCAAACTATTTTTTGAAACGGCGTTCCTTCCGGAGAGATCGGAATATCAAAAATTTGGCGCTCCCCATTGAAATATTCTGTTAATTCTAAATATGTTTTTTTTATTAAATCTGTTTCTTTTTGTTCCGCAGGAATATCTTTAAAAGTAACATGTGTTATAAAACCGTTTTTTTCTGCAATAAAAATTTTCCCAATAACAGTGTTGTATGAATATTTAAACAATTTAGGATTCCTTTAAGTGTTTTACATGTTTATAAATGTATAAAGCTCCTAATATGGCAAAAATTCCAACTATTGCAATATCAAACTTGTGCCAGATGTGTTTGAAGGCTTCCATATTCTGTCCCATTTTCACACCGACATATACAAGGACGTAGCTCCATACAAGAGAACCTAAAAATGTGAGTGTAAAGAAAATTCTTTTTTTTGCTTTTAAAATTCCTGCCGGCAATGATATAAATGTTCTTACAACAGGAAGCATTCTGCATAGGAAAAATGCCCAATCCCCATATTTTTCTACCCATTTATCAGCTTCTTCAAGATCTTTGTGTGAGACAAGAAAATATTTCCCGTATTTTTCAACGAACTTTCTTCCGCCGAAATATCCTAGATAATATGATGGGATAGAACCGAGAACACAACCGAAAGCTCCTGCAAATGCTGCGACATGAAAATTCATTTCTCCTTTGCTTACGATATAACCGGCAAACGGTAAAATTGCCTCACTTGGAAGCGGAATGTTGCAGGATTCAATTGCCATTAAAAGACTTATCCCCCAAGGTCCCATAAGTGTGATTATATGTTCTATAAAACTGACTAAGTATCCTAAAATTGAATTTATAACTTCCATAATCCCTCTTCTCTTTTAATATATTATATTTTATCAGAAACATTACTTTTTTGTAAATATTTATAGTTTGGAATTTATATAAATTCCTATATTTTTATGTAAAAACTTACTGAGAAGATTTCATAAACGAAAGATAATTTATATTATTTTTTTAGGCACGGAATTTCGAAAATATTTCTGTTGATTTCATCAAAATTTTTAATTATTTGTGAAACGACAGGAATATTTTTATATAAATCAACACTTTCCATAGACGCAATTGCTATAATTTTTCCGATACCTGCATTTCTCGCAGCTTCAATTCCAGATACGGCATCTTCGACAACGATACAATCTTGCGGAGTAAGGTTTAATTTATCAGCTGCTTTAACATATATATCCGGTGCAGGCTTGCCAGGAATTGTACCGTCTGCATAGACAATTTTTCCGATATCAAACCATTTGGCAAGATCAAATTCTTTAATATAAAAGTCAACATTATCTTTTTCTGACATTGTAGCAATTGTACGCGGAATGTTATTTTCTGCAAGATAATTTAAAAAATCTACAGCTCCTGGAGCAAGAACTGTATTTTCTGCATCTTTTGCACACATATCTCTATAGACGGCTTCTTTTTCTTTTGCAAACTTTTCAACCAATTCGGCATCTGGTTTTTTACCTATAAGGTAAGCAATTATATCTTCGTTGGTTCTGCCGAACATATAATCGCGCATCTCTTCATCTGTAAATGCGTGATCGCGCAGGCGTTTGGAAAATTCTCTCCATGCCTGTTGATGTTTTTCTGAATCCCAGAACAAAGTCCCGTTAAAATCAAAGATTATCCCTTTATACATAATGCCTCTATATTTGGTCCTGTATTAATTTATTGTAGTATTCAATGTATGTTTTTGCATCTTTTTCTTTTTTTAACTGTTTAAAAACATACGCCAGATTATAATGAAATTCTGGTACAGTATTTTTTAAATCTATTGCTGTAAAAAGTTCATATTTTGCTTTGCTGTATTTCCCGAGTTTAATATACGCACAGGCAAGATTATAGTGCGCATAAGGATATTCGGGATTTATATTTATAACTTTTTTATACTGTTCAACTGCCATATTGGGGCGTCCGTCATTCAGGTAGACATTCCCCAGATTGTAGTATGCTTTGTAATATTTGCTGTCAACTTCAATTGCTTTATTGTACATAAAGATTGCTTCATCAAGCTTGCCTTGATCCTGTAAAATATTGCCGAGCAAAAGCCAGTTTTGAGCAGAGCGTTCTTCATCGGGAATTGTTAAAAGTACATTAAAAGAATTTTTTATGTCATTTTGTGCATAATAGATGTTTGCCTGTTCGGTAACAGGTTTATATTGATCGGACTGGACAAATTTATTTTCTTCTTTTTTTATAGTAAACGGTAGTGCAAATGAACAGTTTGCACTTAATATCATTAACATTAAAATAAAGCAAAATCGTTTCATAAGAGGATTATAAAATAAATTAAAAATTTTTTCCACAAAAATTTGACTTAATTTTTACATGTTTCATAATGTTGATGATGTCTCTTTTACTGATTTAATGCCCGCATCTTAACTCCTTGGTGCGGGTGTTCTTTTCTTATTACGTTGAAATAAAATAAAATATTTGTTATAATGTTAGTTGTGATACCAAGTAAGTAAGAGAGGAGATAAGTATGAAAATATTGGAATATCCAGGAGCTTCGGGGGGGGGGCGTTCCTAGCTGGCAGACGGCCGGATACCAAGAAGACATGCTTTTTAAAGATACTGAGATACTATGTTCCTAAGGCAGTAGGAAGTATCATAGAATTTTTCTCTCTCTCGGGAAAGATATTAAGTAAAAAGCTTATGAAACACGGAGCTGAATCAAATGTTTATAAGATACTGAAACAAGTTTATCTTGACATTAACTTACTGAAACGAGCTTATTCATCTATTCTCTTATTTACTCATTCACTTAAAAAACGAGCCGCATATACTCTTGCAGAAAGTGCTGCGTACGTAGTCCACTTTAACAATATTCGCAGAGCTGCGTTTACTCTGGCTGAGGTCTTAATAACCTTAGGGATTATCGGCGTAGTCGCAGCAATGACGATGCCTGTAATAATATCTAATATTAAAGCTCAGCAGTTAAGAACTGCTTTTTTGAAAGGTTATTCTGTTATAACTCAAGCGTTTGAACTTTATAATAATGATTCAAATTGTACGACTACCGATTGCTTGGCTTATGGTATGAATTTTGCAAATGCAATGAGACCGTATTTTAAAGAAGTTGCTTATTGTTCAAGAGCCGAGCATAATAATGAATATTGTTTCCCTATTTCAACAACGGATACAAAGTATTGGAATTTTTCGAAAAAAACTAAAGGCATAGCTTCAAATTTTTTTGATGACGGACAATTTTTGACTCCTGATGGTATGCTGATTACTTTTGAACAGCAGCAATTGGGAAATCAAAGTATTTTTATTGGTATTGATACTAACGGACGTAACAAAATGCCAAATGTGTTAGGTCAGGACTTGTTTTTATTTCAGGTTGTAGATAAAGGCGGAAGAGGTTTCATTGTCCCTGTTGGAGGGGATGATACCGACTATCCTTCAGATGAATACTGCAATTTTGAGTCGGCAAGCCGTGAAAACGGTTATGGCTGTGCTGCAAGAGCACTTTCTGAACCTGATTTCTTTAAAAATTTAAAATAAGTAAAAAGAGAGGCTGAATTTTTCAGCCTCATTACACACACTTTCACACTTAAATTTATTAATCTTTATTCGCTTTTGGCAGCTCCTATTGCTGCTGCTAATGCTGCACCGCCGCCTACTAATGCTGCTACAAGAGGTTTGTTTTTTAAGCCTTTCCACAGCCCTTTAAAGAGATATTTTGCCGATAACAGCGCTGCACCGCCGAATACCGCACCGCCTGCTGCATTACCTGCAATTTTTTTCGCTTTTTCAGTTCTGCCTACAGGCTGTCCTGTTAATTCTGAAATGTTTTCTTCTGCTGTTTTGTTGTCAGCTAATCCGAGAGTGATTGTCTGCAGGAAGCCCTGTGTAAATGAGCCTCTGCCATATTGTCTTATGTCATCGGTTATAGAAACTCCTGTGAGCTGTTTGTATAGAGTTGAAGCTCTGTTTGCGATTTCTTCATCTGTACCGTTCCCGTACATACTTCTGACACTGTTTTTGAAATTAAGATATGCTTCTTTTATCTGTTGTTGTTCATTTCTCATTATTTTTTCGTGAAGATATGAAGCCTGTTTTGCTATTCCTTCCTGCGGTGCATTCAATTTTAAATCTGCATCGCGCCATTTTTGCTGTTGTCTTACCTGAGTATCAATCATGAAGTCCTGATATTTTTCGTAGTTTTTATAGTAATCTTCATAATTGACTGATCCCATTCCCATTGGAGGCATTACAGGATACATTCCCGGTGCTGAGCCGAATATGCTTCCATTCATACTCATCATAGGATTAGTATATATCCCCAGAGGTGAATACATATCAAATCCGGTCAAATCGTTTAATGCTACCTGGTTATTGTATATATTCGGAAACATTCCGTACATATTTGCAGCCATGTTGAAGTCTGCCATAACCTAACCTCCAAATTAATTTTTTAACCTACCTTACTTATATAAAAAAATTTGATTATAAAAAATTGCTTTTTTATGTTATTTTATGTTACAATTTCGTAACAATAGAGTATTGATTAACTTTATATATGTGTGTAAAATGGCTGTATAATGAGGTATAGCAGGTGAAAAAGTTTTTTTCGGCATTATTTACGATATTGATAATTGCGGGTATAGGTGCTCTTGTATATTTACACCCTTCATTTTTCAACCGCCAGCTGGATAAGGTTCGCTCCGTCTATTACGTGCATAAAGGCGACAAGGCTTTAAAGAAGATGAAGCTTCAAAAAGCAATCAATTACTATACTCGTGCAGTTGAACTTTTTCCGGGGCATTACGGCGCCTGGTATAACCTCGGTAATCTTTATGTTTTATACGAGGATTATTATTCTGCTGTTGATGCCTATGAAAAAGCTTTTGAATACAACCCGAAAATGATAATTGCAAGAATGAATTACGGAATTGTTTCTGCCGAAAAACTCGGAGATTTTGACGGCGCAATTGATCAGTATAATGAAATTCTTAAAACAAAAAGACATCTTTTGTCGATACCTTTTGTTTACAGCAACAGGAAAAGCTATAAAGTTAATAAAGGACTTGCTTATTACAACAAAGGTGTTGCTTACAAGCAAAAATCAATCTATCTTGAAGATGAATGGGAATTCAGGCACAGATATTTATTAGAGGCATTGAAAGCTTATAAAGAAGCATGCAAAATTTTAAAAAAAGATTACGATGCGCGTTACAATCTTGCTTTGACATATCATCTTTTAGGCGACTACAGAGAAGCAGGTCTTACTTACTGCAAGGCAATTGAACTTAATCCTATGAATTACGAGGCACATTATAACCTGGCAATTCTTTTAAGACATTTGAAATACTATAAAGAATCTCTTGATGAATTAGAAAAGGCTACTACTTTGATAACTAACTCGGGTGGTTATAATACGGCCTCCAGACAGCGTTACGTATTTGATGTTATGAATGATGTTACAAGGACAATTCTCGCTAACACTGATAATGATTTAATAGAAAAAATATCTGATGGTGAAAAAACTTCAGACATGCCGACTGTTACTTATGTGAACGGCAAGTTAGTTTTAACTGAAGATCTTGATAATGCAATTATAAAAAATTTAAAAATTTGTTCTGCAAAAAAGATTTTTGAAGAAGATTTTGATGAGGAAGATTACTCTGAATTTGATGATATCCGCTACAATGTGCATGTCCCCGGGGTTGAGTAATTTCTGAATGTTTTAACCCTTAACTGCACCTTCGTTTTCTCCTGATATAAAGTATCTTTGCATACATAAGAAAAATATTAAAATCGGTATGGTAGAAAGAATTGAGCCTGCCGCGATAAAACGCCAGTTAGAGCTGAACATTCCCTGCAAATTATTGACTCCGACAGGAAGCGTATACATAGATTCTTTTGTTAAGACAATACTGGGCCACAAAAATTCTCCCCATGAGCCTATGAATGTAAATATTGCAAGTACTGCAAGGGAAGGTTTTACCATTGGTAAAAGGACTTTCCAGAATACCTGCCATACATTGCACCCGTCAACAATTGCGGCTTCTTCCATTTCTTTGGGCACCCCTAAAAATGCCTGACGCATCAGAAATATTCCGAATGCATTTACTGCAAAGGGCATTATAAGCCCTATAAAACCTGCAACGTTATTTACGCTGTCTACCAGATGCAATTTTAAAGTTATAAGGTATACAGGAAGCATTATTGCCTGAAAAGGTATCATAATTGTTGCAAGAACCGCAAAAAATGTTATTTTTTTACCTTTAAATTCCATTCTGGCGAGCGGATATCCGGCCATAGCTGAAAGAATTAAATTTAAAAAGACCGTGCCTCCAGCGACGATCATACTGTTTATAAAGTATCCTATAAAATCGACTTTATCCCAGACTCCTTTATAATTAGCCAATGTAAAGTCTGTTGGAATAATCTGCGGAGGGTATGCAAAAATATTTTCACTGCTGCCTTTTAAAGACGTTGAAATCAGCCATATAAAAGGAAATATTGAAAGCAGTGATACCGTAATTAATATTATATGTGTATATAAATTTTTAAACTTTATCCTTTTCAACTTTTTCAACCTCTTAACTATATTTGATATTTATTCCTTTCAAAGAATAAAATGTTTATCAAAGAAAACAGCATGACAATAACAAGCAGTACAACAGCCATAGCTGATGCAAAGCCTAAGTCCAGATTTTCAAATGCTCTTTCATATATATAATACACAATTGTTTTGCTGGAATTTAATGGACCGCCCTTTGTCATTACATAAATTTCCGCAAAAACTTTCATCGCAGATATTGCACTGATTGTTGTAACGAGTGCAATTGTAGGCATTATGTGCGGAATTGTAACTGTTAAGTGTTTTGTTAAAAAATCAGCTCCGTCAATATCGCAGGCTTCATAAAGTTCTTTGGGAACGCTCATTAAAGAAGCCAGATAAATTATCATGTAATATCCAATGCCTTTCCAGATTGTAACGATAATAACAGAATACAGTGCAAAATTAGGATCCGTAAGCCAGCCTGCAGGTGCTAATCCGAGCTTTGTAACAATGTAATTTAAAATTCCCTGATCAGCATAAAGCCATTTGAATGCAATTGCGGCTACAACTATTGATACAATTACAGGGAGATATATTAAAATTTTGTATAAAGTTACGCCTTTAATCTGCCGGTTTATAAGTATTGCAAGAAACAACGGCAGTATGGCAAGTACAGGCACTGCCGCAATAAGATATATAAACGTGTTCCACATTACTTTATAAAAAACGGGACTATGAAACAGGTTAATATAATTTTGCAGCCCTATTATTTCCGGTTTGTAAATATTATGAGAGTAATCAAGAAAACTCAGCAGGAATGTTTGAAAAAACGGTATAAAAAAGAATATAACCAGTACAATTGCTGCAGGCAGGATAAACAAATAAGGCGCATATTTCCCGTAATATTTAAACATAGGATAATTATGCCATTATTTTAATCTACGGTCAAATATATTAACTTTTGCATCTTGCAAGCCATATATCAGAAGTTACATTTTCAAGCACGCGCTTGCTGACCGAGCCTGTTAAAAATCGGTCAAGTTTCGATTTATTTTTGTAGCCCATAACTATCATATCTATATCACGAGATCTGGCATAATCAATAATCTTTTGTGCAGGTATTCCAGATAATATGGATGTTTCATATACTGAAATTCCGTAATTTGTAAGAAGTCTTTTGATATCTTCAATTGCTTTAGATGCATAAATTTGCTGCTGCTTTTGTATTTCGAGTAGCCAGTTTGTATCAAGCGTCCCGTCTAAAAATAAAAAATTCGGATCTTCATTTACCATACAGATGTGTATTTCTTTATCTTCAAGTTTCATATCGGGTATAATTTTATTAAGTATTTCAAGTGAACACATTGTGCCGTCTGTAGTAAGCAGTAATTTTTGAGCTTTGTTTTCTTCTTTTGCTATATAATCTGATATTTCACTGCTGTTTATAATTGCCTGTGAAACAGAGCCCAGCCATTTTTGCAGTCCCTTTTTGCCGTGTGAGCCCATAAGTATTAAATCATAATCTTTTTTATCTGCCTGTTCAAGTATACCTTCAATAGCTGTTCCGCAGTTTTTTATACATTCGTCTGTATTCAGCCCCAGTTTTTCTATTTCTTCTTTTGCATACTCGAGGATTGTTTCAGCCATATTAGAACATGAGTATGTAAAATTTTTGTCTTCTATGTTTATTTCAGACGGCAGAAAACTCCAGTCAATTACGCAGATTGTGTCTACAAAAGCATTTTTTACCCAGCGGGATATGTTTTTTAAGGCGTTAAAACTTATTTTGGAACCGTCTGTGCAGAATAATATTCTCATAAAATTGTCTCCTTATATTTATTTTTTGAAATAACCTATTAACTTACCTGCTTATTCACTTATTCACTTTAAATATAATTTATGTTAAGGAAAATTACATTGTCTGGTATTCTATATTTTTTTTTGTTATTATGTTTACAGGGAAATGTTTTTTATAGGAATATGTTATAGTCATGACAGCTAATCAGAATGTTCGGCAAAACGTAAATTTAAGAGATTACAAAGATTTAATAGAGACTATTGCCAAGGTTGAGTATCAAAAATTTTCAACATCTCATTTAATAGAGCTTCCGGAACTTATAAATATAGGCAATCATACATTATATATTTTGTTTAAAAATCATTCTCCCGAAGATTTTAACAGCACTTATCTTTCTACTGCAATAAAATGGGCTATAAGAAACGAGGTTAGAAGACGCTATAAGTGGTATTCTCTAAAAAATAAAAAACAGCAGATTGACGAAGAAAATGAAAATTTAAGAGAAGAAGTTTATAAGACTATTCTCTCTATCGATGAGATGCAGGATGCTGAAGTCCCTGTACAGATTAAAGCGGAAGACAAAACTCCCGAGGAATGTATAGAACTTTCCGAACTAAAAGCAGAAATTATTGAATCAATGAAAAAACTTCCGCAACGAGAAAGAGAATTAATTGAATATAAATTTTTCAAGGAGAAAAAACTGCGGGAAATCGCAGAAGAATTCAATATTTCCCAATCGAGGATTTCACGTATTATTCAATCAGGGTTAGATAAGATAAAAAGAGATTTAAAAAGACAGGGGATTATTTAGTGAAAACAATTTTTGAAAAAAACAGCGGAATTTCAGGAATAACTTTGACAGATGAAAAGGAAAACTTGAATTTCCTTGATCAAAATTTATTACGAAAATCTGAAATCGGTCTGCCTCAGGTAAGCGAGCTTGAAGCTCTGCGCCATTATAAAGAGCTTTCAGATAGAAATTTTTGTATTGAAAAAGGCTTTTATCCACTGGGTTCATGTACTATGAAATATAATCCTAAAGTTAATGAACTTCTGGCTTCTCTTGAAGATTTTGTTAATCTTCATCCGCTGTCTGATGATGAGGATTGTCAGGGGGCTCTGGAATTGATGTATAAGCTGCAGGAAGCTTTGAAAAAAATAACGGGTATGGATGCAGTTACATTGCAGCCGGCTGCAGGTGCTCATGGTGAATTAACAGGCATGATGGTTATAAAGAAGTATTTTGAAGTCAGAGGTGAGAAACGTAAAAAAGTTATAATTCCTGATTCTGCTCATGGTACAAATCCTGCGAGTGCACATCTTTGCGGATTTGACATTGTTCCTGTTAAGTCAAATGACAAAGGACAGGTTGATATTGAAGAATTAAAAAAACTTCTCGATTCTGATGTGGCGGCTATTATGATGACTAACCCTAATACTCTGGGAATTTTTGAAGAAAATGTTCTTGAAATATCAAAGTTAATGCATGAAAACGGTTCACTTCTTTATTATGACGGGGCAAATTTTAACGCTGTTATGGGATATACAAATCCAAAGTTAATGGGATTTGACGTTGTCCATTTGAATTTACATAAAACGTTTTCAACTCCTCACGGCGGCGGAGGTCCGGGTGCCGGTCCTGTATGTGTTGTTGAAAATTTGAAAGAGTTTTTGCCTGCGCCTGTCATTGACTATGACGGTGAAAAATATTTCAGAAATTACAATATAAAGCATTCTATCGGCAGTGTCAAAGGTTTTTACGGTAATTTCGGCGTGCTTGTTAAAGCTTATGCCTATATTCTTATGATGGGGGATAATCTTAAAGAGGCAAGCGAAAATGCGGTTTTGAATGCAAATTACCTAAAAGAAAAATTAAAGGGTGTATATTTACTTCCTTATGATGAACCATGTATGCATGAATTTGTGCTGTCAGGTGAAAAGCAAAAACAAGAAAACGGCGTTTCCACATTGAATATTGCCAAAGCTCTTATGGATGAAAATACTCATCCTCCTACCGTTTATTTCCCGTTAATAGTGCATGAGGCAATAATGATAGAACCGACAGAATCTGAAACCAAAGAAGTTCTGGATAATTTTGTTGATGTTATGCTGAAAATTGCGCAGGAAGCAAAAAATAATCCTGAAAAATTAATTTCGGCTCCTCATACAACACCCGTTAAGCGTCTGGATGAAACACTAGCTGCGCGTCATCCTGATTTAAAGTTTACACAATAAAGAAAAAGAGATGATTAATAATGACAAAAGAAAATAAAAAGTTAAAAGTTGCATTTCCCCATATGGGAACAGTATATATAGCGTGGTCTGCCGCGTTGAAAAAAATAGGTGTTGAACCGTTTGTTCCTCCTTATACCAGCAAAAAAACATTATCCTTAGGAACAAAACATTCTCCAGAGGCTATATGTCTTCCTTATAAACTGATATTAGGTAATTTTATTGAAGCAATCGAGGGCGGAACGGATTATGTTGCAATGATTTCTTCACCGGGATGCTGCCGTTTGGGCGAGTACGGCAATTGTATTCATAACGCATTGACAGATTTAGGATATAAGGCAAAATATATTGAATTAACGCTGTATGACGGTATTAAAGGGATGTATGATTTCCTTAAAAGGATAAGCGGGAAAAATGATCCCATATTATTTGCAAGGGCAATTAATATTGCTATCAGAAAGATGTTTCTGCTTGATGATTTAGAAAATGCACTATCTTATTACAGAGCGCGTGAAATTCATTTTGGTGATGCAGAAAAAAATTATCATAAAGCTTTGCAATATGTAAAAGATGCTGATAATACAAGAAGTTTGAAAAAAGCTAAAAAGAAAGCTTTTGATGAAATGGCAAAAACTGAAATCGATAAAAATAAAGAGGTTTTGCATGTTGATTTGACAGGCGAAATCTATCTTGTGTGCGACCAGTTTTCAAATCAGGATATAACCAGAGAACTTGGTAAAATGGGAGTTCAAACACGCAGAAGTCTTACAATTAGCAGTTTTTTAAAGGATGCTATTATACCGAAAGTTTTCAGAAAGGGAGAAACACATCTCCAAAGGGCTTACAGGCTTGCAAAACCCTACTTAATGCGTGATATCGGCGGGGATTCTCTTGAATGTGTATCCGATGTGGCTTACGCGGATGAAAGGGGAATTGACGGGATTATTCACATAAGTCCTTTCACATGTATGCCTGAGATTATGTCTCAAAATATTTTCCCTGCAATGCGTGAAAATTGTGATATTCCTATTCTGCCTTTGATTATGGACGAGCAGACAGGAAAAGCCGGTTATTTAACAAGATTGGAAGCGTTTGTTGATCTTATGAGAAGGCGTAAAAGAAAGCTTTTGAAAGAGCAGGAAAAACAGGCAGAACTTATTAAGTAAACAGGTTATTTAATTTATTAAAGATCCGGAGTGAATATATATTATGCGAGAATTATTTAAAGATGCCGTAAAAATAACAAATTATAATATAATATTAACTATACCCTTAATTATATTTGTTAAGGTGCTTGATTTGTATTCTCTGTATTCACGGTATAACGTTGATACTACTATGAAGTTTATAATAGCGTCTATTACCGTTTTGTTTATGTTCGGAATATTTTGTTCGGGCTGGTTTTTGATGGTAAAAGGTGCTATAACGCTTTCTAAAAAAGTTTTTGTACTTGATAATGACAGGGCAAAAGCGACTTTAAACTTATTTAAGGTATTTCCAGAGGGAGTAGGAAAGTATTTCTTATCCTTTGTGGGTGTATATGTAATTTTTTTCTTGATACAGGCGATTTCAACGCCGCTGGTTTATCTCCTCGGGGTCAATATTATCGGTGGGCTTGATCCTGATTCTATGCAAAATTTGCAGCAATTGACTATGGATAACGCTGTTGCTTCAAATGAGAGTATGGCATCATTTATCGATTCTTTATCAATTGAGCAGATAGTATTTTTCGGTAAATGGAGTCTTTTATTTACTGTTATAACATCCGTTATTATGTATCTTTTGATGCTGTGGATTCCGGAAATCCTTTATAATACGATTAATCCTTTGAAGGCGCTGTGGTATTCACTTATTAAATTATTTAAAGATTTTTTTACAACCGTAAGATTATTTGTAATATTATGGGTTGCAGGCTTTGTGCTTTTATTTATCAATACATTTGCTGTTATTAATCCTATAGCTTATATTATAATGAGTATTGTTTTATTCTATTTTTCTGTATATTTTGTAGTTTTAATATTTTTGTATTACGACAGAAAGTATAATATAGGTTCTGCAGAGGATGAAAAATAATAAGGTTATAGCAGTTGTCGGCGCTACTGCAAGCGGAAAAAGTGCATACGCTGTTGATTTGGCGGAGAAAATCGGCGGAGAAATTATTTCTGCGGATTCAAGGCTTGTTTATAAAGGGATGAATATCGGCACTGCAAAGCCTGCTATAGATGAAATGAGGGGAATACCTCACTATATGATAGACATTGTCGAACCTGACATTAACTATTCTGCAGGACTTTATGCAAAAGAAGCAAAAAAACATGTAAAAGATATTTTATCACGCGGAAAAACTCCTGTTATTGCAGGCGGTACGGGGTTATATCTCCGTATTCTTCTCGAAGATTACAAGCTTCCGGATGTCGAACCTGATTATAAGCTGAGAGAAGAATTGTCGAAATTGTCTTTTGATGAACTTTCACAGATATTATCAGATCTTGATAAGAATGCGGTAAATACACTTGAACGAAATGATAAAAAAAAGATAATCCGTTATATCGAAATTGTTAAAATTACAGGTCTGCCGCTTTCAAAAGCGTGCGGTAAAAATGATGATAAAGAGTTTGATATTGAATGGATCGGATTAAATTTCCCGCGGGAAGAACTTTATGAAAGAATAAACAAACGTGTTGATTTAATGGTAGAGCAGGGGCTTGTGGAAGAAACCAAATATCTTCTTAAAAAATACGGCAGAATACCGAATATTGTTGATACAATAGGCTACAAAGAGATTATATCTTACCTTGACGGGGAATTGACTCTTGATGAAGCAAAAAATAAATTAAAACAAAATACAAGAAATTATGCTAAACGACAGCTTACCTGGTTTAGAAAAAATGAAAATATAAACTGGAACTGTTATCCTGAAAAGAAGAAAAAATAGTTTACTTGTGTTATAATTACACGATAAATAAGGGGTGTATAATATGAAGAAATTTTTGAAATATACTGGGATTACAATTGGTGTTGTTTTAATAGGGTTGTATTTGTTGTTTTTGGCTGCACCGATATTTTTGAACGGAATAGCAAATTCTTACAGCAGTGAAATTACAAAAATTTTTGAAGATGCTTCCGGATTTAAGTTAAAACTGGGAGAGATAAAAATATTAACTACCCCAAAGTTGACAGCAGGAGGTATTGTTGAGCATATAGAACTTGCTCTGCCGACAGGCGAAGCCTTCTTTACAGCAGATAATGTTCAGGCAAAGCTCTCGCTTTTTCCGATTTTTGCAAAAAGAATTGAAATTGACATGGCAGGTGCTGATAATATCAATGTTAATTTGAAAATAAAAAAAGACGGGAAATTTTTGTTGGAAGATTATCTTGTTAAGTCTGACGAAACCCAAAATAACACAGAGACTAAAAAAAATACAATGACCTCTTTGCCTTTCGGTTTCAAATTGTCTAATCACCTTCCGAATATAATTGTAAATAACTATAATATTTCTTTTATTGATATTGCGACGGATAAGGCATATTCGATATACGGGAATAATATTTTGGTAAGCGATTTTATTCTTAATAAAAAAATTAAAATTGCAGCGGACGGAAGAGTAATGCTTCAAGATAAGGTGCAGTTTAATTATGACGTTAAGATTTTGAATAGAGTTATGCCTGATATTGATCTTAATGAGCTTGTTTTTGCACCTCAAACCGAATCTGAAGAAAAAGCTCCTTCGCAGACCATAAACATCATTGATGTTTTTAAGGCTATCCATAATAATCAGTTGAGTGCTGATTTGACTGCAGACATAAAAACAAAAGGTACTTTTGAGGATATTCATTTTGACGGAACTGCGAATATTTTGAATGCCGGAGTTGCAGTTGATGGGAAGAAACTGCCTTCCAGCAGCGCTGATTTGAAATTTAAAGGTAATAATATTAATATGTATGCAAAATTGTATACGTCTGATAATGAACTTTCTGAGCTTATTGGTGATTTCAAAACAGGAAAGCATCCGAAAATTGAACTTAATTGCAAATCTAATGCAAAGTTTAAAAGTGTTATAGATATTATAGACAGTATAGCAAAATCTTTTGGCTGTAACGAACTGGATTCGTTGACAGCAACAGGCGGAATCGATGCTGATTTTAGTGTAAAATCGGATCTTAAAAAAATTGAATCATCAGGATATTTAAAAATTCCGTCAGCTTCGCTTGCCTATAAGCTTTATAATATTGCTGTAAATAATATTAAGGCGGATATTGATTTTTCAAACAGTATGATTGATATAAAAAATGCAGGTTTTACTGTGTTAAATCAGCCTTTAACTTTGAAAGGGACTGTCGGGCATGATGCTGTGGCAGATTTGAACATTAAAGCCGATAAACTTCAATTAAAAGGGTTGCTTTTAGCTTTAGGGCAGGTTGCTTTATTAAATGATAACATGATTAACAGCGGCACAATTACCGCAAATGTCCTCCTTAAAGGCAGGCTTGATAACATTACGCCCGAAGTTAATGTAAGTGTTGATAATGTGGATTTAAAAAATATTCCGTCAAATACATCTTTAAAAGCTCCAAAGTCTGTTTTAGAACTTTTGACGGATGGCAAAACAGCTTCAGGTAAGGTTTCAGTGTCTGATGCGAAAATTATTAATCCTTTAGCATCTGTTTCGGTTCCGTCAGTAAAACTTTCTCTGGGCGATAAAGATATAAATATCGATAGTGCTTATCTTTTATATAATAATGCACGGATTGATGTTTCCGGTAAAATTTCTGATTATCTTACACAAAATCTTAATCTTGATATAACCGCAAAAGATATAAAAAACGGCGGTGCTGCATATCTTAAAGGTTCTGTAAATGACTTATACAGCTCGCAGAAATTAAATTTAAACCTGAATATTCCAAATAATATCTCTTTTGAAATTCCGGGATTGAAAGATTCTGTAATGACTTTGAATGGTAATCTTGACATTACAGGATCTGTTTTAAATCCTGATTTGAATGGAAGTATAGCAATCCCTTCCGTCAAAATTCCTGATATGCTCGTAGCAATGGATAATATGACGGTAATTCTTAACGGACCGATTGCCAGAGGAAACGGTATGCTAAAAAGATTTGTCTCTGGAGGTATAATTGCAGAAAATTTAACATCAGATTTTAATCTTGCAAATAATGTATTTTATTTAAAAAATTTGAAAGGTGATGCATTTGAAGGCAAAATCGACGGAAATATTTCGTATAATATTTCAAACGGTCATACAGGCATTGATTTTAAAGGTGCTGGTATGAACGCGGAAAAGGCCATTGCAGGTGCTGCAGGACTTAAAAATGCTCTATCAGGGAAACTTAATTTTGATGCAAAAGTAACGTTATATGGTGCAACTGATAAAGAGATGATGAAAAATTTGAAGGGAACTGCATCGTTTGATATTTCTGACGGCGCCTTAGGCAATATCGGAAGGTTTGAAAACATGCTTCTGGCTCAAAACCTCCAGTCAAACAGCATAATAAAAGCGGCAGTAAATTCGGTTTCAGCTTTGCCAGTAATAAAAAACACTGCTCAATTTAGGACGATAAAAGGAAATTTGAGTTTCGCTAACGGCTGGGCAAATCTAAATCCTGTAACAACTACAGGTCCTTCTATGGCTTATTACATAACAGGGCGTTATAATCTCCTTAATGCAACTGCAAATGTTACAGTGCTCGGCAGGATTTCAGCGGAAGTTGTTTCGCTTCTCGGACCTCTCGGGGATTTATCCGTTTCGAAATTGACCTCTTATATACCGAAGTTTGGTACATTAACAGGAAATCTTATAAATGCATTAACGTCTGATCCTAAAAAAGAGAAGATTGCTTTAATTCCTGCGCTTTCCTCCGGTAATACAAATTATAAGGATTTTAAAGTTGTCTTTAACGGCGGAGTGGAAAGCAAAAATTCAGTCAAGTCCTTTAAATGGCTGTCTACCTGTGATACTTCTGCAATAGAAAAGAAAACTGTTCAGGAACAGGTTCAGGAAACAAAGCAGGCTGTGAAGGATGCTGTTCAGCAAAAGGTTGATGCTTATAATACAAAAAAGCAAGAACAAAAAGAACAGGCACAAGAAGCTCAACAGCAGATGAAAGATGCTGTTGAAGGTTTAAAAAATCTGTTCATCAAAAAATAAGTCTGTATATCGTAATAGTGCAGAATTAATTCGCTCTTGTAATTGGTTTATGTTCCTGATAATATTCTTTTAAGTGGAGAAATATAAATAGAGGACTTAATTTTATGACACAGAGAGTATTATTATGTATTATGGACGGCTGGGGAATAAGTAAAAATCATCCCGAATATGATGCAACTAAACTTGCTCACCCGGTTCACGTAGACAAATTAGAAAAAGAATACCCGACAATTTCAATTCATGCTGACGGACAATATGTCGGTCTGCCTGAAGGTCAAATGGGCAACAGTGAAGTCGGACACTTAAATTTAGGTGCAGGTCGTGTTGTTCATCAGGATTTGTCAAGAATTAACAGAGCAATTAAAGACGGATCATTTTTCAAAAATGAACGTTTCTTAATGGCAATGAACCATGCTAAAGAAAATAATTCTGCATTGCATATTTTCGGGCTTGTTTCTACCGGCGGTGTTCATTCTTCATTAGATCATCTTTTAGCTTTAATAAAAATGGCTGCAGATAACGGTCTGAAACGTGTCTATGTTCATGCATTTTTAGATGGGAGAGACACTCCTCCGCAAAGTGCCTGCACATTTATTCAGCCTGTGGAAGATGAATTGAAAAAATACGGTCTTCCCCCGGTTGCAACTATTATAGGCCGTTACTATATTATGGATAGAGACAATCGCTGGGATAGAGTTGAAAAAGGTTATAACGCATTGTTATTCGGGGAAGGCGAAAAAGCTTCTACAGCATGCGAAGGCGTAAAAGCATCTTATGCAAGAGGTGATAATGATGAATTTGTACTTCCGACCGTTATTGGCGGTGAAGAATCAAGAATTCATGACAATGATTCTATTATCTTTATTAATTTTAGACCTGACAGAGCCAGAGAAATTTCGAAAGCACTTAATTTTGAAGATTTTGACGGCTTTGAAAGAAGGAAAGTTCTTAAAAATCTTTGTTACATTACAATGACAAGTTATAATGAAGATTTTACATTCCCTGTTGCTTTCCCGAAAGAACATCTTGTAAATATACTGGGCGATGTCCTGGAAGCAAACGGTGTAAAACAGTTCAGAACTGCTGAAACTGAAAAATATGCTCATGTTACATTTTTCTTTAACGGCGGAATTGATGAACCTCAAGCCCACGAAACACGAGTTCTTGTTCCTTCTCCAAAAGTTGCAACATACGATTTGCAGCCTGAGATGAGTGCACCTGAAGTTTGCGAAAATGTTTTAAAAGCAATTGAAAACCCGGAATACGGATTTATATTAGTAAACTTTGCAAATCCTGATATGGTTGGTCATACAGGCGTTTTAGAGGCTGCAGAAAAAGCCTGCCACACAGTTGATGAGTGTGTCGGTAAAATTGCTGATGCCTGCATTAAAAATAATATAATTATGTTATTAACTGCAGATCACGGCAATTCTGAAGTTATGGTTAACCCTGATACCGGCAAACCTCAGACCGCACATACAACAAATAAAGTTCCGTTTGTGCTTATTAATGCTCCAAAAGATATGAAACTGAAAGATGACGGCGCTTTATGCAATGTTGCTCCTACAGTTCTTGAATTGATGGGAATTCAAAAGCCTGTTGAAATGGACTGTGATTCATTGATTAAGTAAATTTATTTAAAAGATGCCGTATTCTAACGGCATCTTTTTTACAAGTATAATTAGGATGATTATGGCTGATAATAAAGTTTTGGATATTGATTTTTCGTTTAAAAAGAATAACGTAGATGAATTGTTTTTTAATTTATCGGAAAATCCTGAGGGATTTAAGAATAAGGATTTCCGTTATACTTTGAGTTTGATTTATCAGACCGTAGAAGATGAGTTTGCAGGTGTATTTTTGAGTCCGAATGCTCCCACCAGAAACACTAATTTTTATCTTGTAAACAATAATGACAAATTATCATTCTTCGTTACTCCAACGAACAATTTTCAGTATTATCTTAAATCTAAAGGTTCATTATTTCGCTTTAAATCGGAAGTAATGGATGACAAAGTCGGTTATGCGATGAGTCTTGATCTTGTTATGGATTATTTTGGCGGTTTTGGTAATGTTGTTGATCTTGAATCTCTTACGCCAACTTTTATTTACCTTAATAAGCTTACATATTTTGTTATGAAGCTTATTGAAAAACTTTATTTTATTCCGACCATTAAAAAACACGGTACAATGTTTAGAATTGTTTATGAGCCGATAATCAATTCGCAGCAGTTAGCAAGAATTATAAATCAGTTTGAAGAGAATATCCCCGATGATTTATTCATTAAAGGGGATAAGCCGAAGAATTTTATAAATGACTTTATCTATAACTATTTGAATTATGTGCTTTATAAATTTTTAAATATAAAAGCCTATAAGTTTAAAGATGTAAAATCGGGAACTTATATGATAAAAGACCTTGAGCAGCGCTCTGTTATGAAAGGTCATGATATTGCAGAAAGCCTTTCCCAGTGGTTTGATGAGCTGTATCTTGGCAAATATGATGTTATACCGTTTTTCAAAATAGACAAACTTGAAAATGAAGAGATTTTCAGACTGAAAGTTCATATTAAAAACAGAAAAACTGATGAAGATGTTTTGATTGACAGACTTTATACTGATGAAGAGGTTTTTGGTGCAAATTCCTCTGATATTGCAAGAATTGTTGAAAAACAATTAAATTATGCAACAAGGTATATGCCTGAACTTGAAGAATTGTTTGAAGATGAAGAAAAACTTGCTCTTGATTTGGATTTAAATCAGGTTTATAAAATTATTACTCAGACTGCTTATTATCTTCAAAAGGCTCAGATTGAAGTTATTTTGCCTAAAGAGCTTACAAATATTGTTGTTCCGAGAGCTTCTATTAACGCAAAAGTGAAAACTTCTCGTTCAAAAGAGCTTGCGGATATTTTCAATAATACTTCGTCTTCAAAAATATCACTCGATGATATTCTTGATTTTTCATACGAAATTGCGATTGGAAATGAAAAGCTTTCTATTGAAGAATTTAATAAACTTGTGGAAGGTCAAAACGGGCTTATCAAATATAAAAATAAGTATGTTCTTGTTGATAAAGAAGACACCAAAAAGATTTTTGAACAGATTGCAAAAGCTAATCTTAAATCAATGTCAAGAATGGAGCTTATCCATGCTTCAATGTCAGGTCAGTTTGATCAGTATGATTTTGATTATGATGAAGCGTTTGCAAAAGTTATTCAGGATTTCAACAAGCCTGTTGATGTAACCCCTCCTGCTTCTTTAAACGGGGAACTCAGACCTTACCAGCAGACAGGCCTAAAATGGCTCTGGACAAATATTTCAAAAGGATTTGGCGCCTGTATGGCTGACGATATGGGATTAGGTAAAACAATTCAGGTTATCAGTTTAATTCTTAAAATGAAAGAGGAAAATAAGCTTGATAAACCCGTACTTGTAATCTGTCCGACAACTTTAATGGGTAACTGGATGAAGGAATTACAGATGTTTGCCCCTTCCCTTGATGCTGTGATTTACCACGGTGCTGAAAGACAGCTTGATTTGAAACATGATGTAATTTTGACAACTTATGCAATTATGAGAATTGATGTTGAAGAGTTGAAGAAAAATGAGTGGGGTATGATAATTGTTGATGAAGCTCAAAACATTAAAAACCCTGATACTGCCCAGACTCTTGCTGTTAAGATGTTAAAATCAAATGTAAAAATCGCTATGACCGGCACCCCTGTTGAAAATAGATTAACTGAATTGTGGTCTATATTTGATTTTATAAATCACGGTTATCTCGGAACTTTAAGAGAATTTCAAAAAAGTTATGCAATTCCTATTGAGAGATTTAAAGAAAATTCGCGTGCAGCTAAGTTGAAAATGTCAGTGTCGCCGTTTGTTTTGAGACGTTTGAAAACAGATAAACACGTTATTACGGATCTGCCTGAAAAAATGGTTATTAATGACTACTGTTATCTGTCTAAACCGCAGGCTGTTCTGTATGAAAAAACTCTTAATGAAATGATGGATAAGATTTCTGGCTTTACGGGGATAAACAGACGTGGAAATATCTTCAAACTTATTACGGCTCTTAAGCAGATATGCAACCATCCGTATCAATTCTTAAAGGGCGGTGAAATGAGCAAGGAACTGTCAGGGAAAATGGACAAATGTATTTCTACTGTTCAAAGTATTCTTGATAATAATGAGAAAACTCTTATATTTACCCAGTATAAGGAAATGGGCGATATTTTATGCAAAGTTATTAATGAAGAATGCTCGACTGATCCTCTGTTCTTCCACGGCTCATTGACTGTTCCTCAGAGAGAGGATTTGATTAATCGTTTCCAGAATGATGATGATGCAAAGATTATGGTTCTATCTCTTAAGGCAGGCGGTACCGGACTGAACCTTACAAGTGCAACAAATGTTATACATTATGATTTGTGGTGGAACCCTGCAGTTGAAGATCAGGCAACAGACAGAACTTACCGTATCGGTCAGGACAAGAACGTAATGGTTCACAGAATGATTACACTCGGGACTTTTGAAGAAAAGATTGACGAGATGCTAAAATCCAAAAAAGAACTGGCAGATCTGGCAGTTTATGAAGGTGAAAAGATTATCACAGAACTTTCAGACGAGGAAATTTATCAAATATTTACACTGTCGGCCTAAGCAGACTTGAAATTATTTTTATTTAGTTTATAATATACATATATTGTACAAATGACCATAAAGGTGGTGAAAATATAAATGGCAGAAGTAAAAGTTGGCGAAAACGAATCTATTGAAAGCGCTCTTAGACGTTTCAAGAAAAAAATTCAAAAAGCCGGTATCCTTTCAGAAGTAAAAAAACGTGAAAGATACGAAAAACCAAGCGTAAAAAGAAAACGCAAATCTGAAGCAGCAAGAAAAAGAAAAGTTTAATCAGATTTATATAATGAAAAAAAGAGGTTTAAAATACCTCTTTTTTTATTGTTTTTTATTATCATATTTGTTATAATAAAAAAATAGAGAGAAAGGAGGATTTATGAAAAGATTTTACAACGTCGGGGGGGGGGCAATTTTAAGCCTGTAGAAGGAGTTTTGGGGCTTGAAAAATGTAAAAAAATCTGTTATTATTGAGATATAGCACATCATATAATAAGAGGTTTTAATATGAAAAATAATGGATTTACTTTGGCCGAGGTTCTAATTACTCTGGGAATTATTGGAGTAGTTGCAGCTCTTACTATGCCCGCCTTAATAGGTAATTACAAAAGGCAGCAGACAATACAGCAATTGAAAAAGGTTTATTCCGTTTTGGGGCAAGCTTACAATCGCGCAGTAGCAGATTACGGGGATGGAACGGAGTGGGATGAAATTACTCCGCAGACTGCTTTTAATTATTATGATACCTATTGGAAACCTTATTTACAAGAGCCTGTCCGGTGTTATAATTATTCGGAATGCGGTTATGAAAAGTTAACTCCTTTTTTTAAAACAAAAAAGACAGCGGATGGTTATCAGATTAACCCTACTGCTGGAGGAGCAAATGCACGTGTAATGCTTCATTTAAATGACGGAACTTTTGTAATGATTATAACAGGTTCCGGTTATGGCCAAGATGACAGACGTATTCTTGTTGACTTAAACGGCTCTAAACTCCCGAACAGATTTGGAAATGATGTTTTCTTTTTCTTAAGAGTGAATGGTAAAGGTATTTTGCCTTATGGTTATGACAAATCTGTAGATGAGTTAAAGAGAGAATGTTCTAATGCAAGCAATGGATATATGTGTGCTGCGCGGATCATGCAGGCCGGCTGGTCTATGGAAAGAGATTATCCGTTTTAATTTTATTAACTAAAAAAGGCTCTTATGAGCCTTTTTTAGTTTCTATGTAATTTGTATTGGGAATATACGAATTTTCCCCATTAATCTCAATTTTATTTATGATTTTTGCTCGTTTTTTGCGGAAAAGCATATCAACAAAGGCTTCCAAACGCGTGATAAATCCGGCTTCACCTGTCTGTTCATCAATTGTTAGATTTAGAAGCGGTTTATTAAAGCGTTTTGCCTGGCGTGTAATTCTTTCTATCATCAAAGAATCAGGCCCGCAGCCAAACGCAGTAAGTGTGATAAGCCCGTCAATTTTTATGTCTTTAAGGTAATGCCCTGCGGCACCTGTCATTTCTCGTTCATTTGCCCAGTACATTTCCTGTCCAAGAGCTTTAATACCGTCATCCATCTGTTCGTTTGAAAGCTGTAATGATGAATAAACTTTTACATCCATATCTTCCAATTTATCAAAAATCTTCATTGAAGTTCTTTCATCAAAAATATTGTAGCCATGAGAAATCAGTGCTATTGAAATCGGATATTCTTTTGTCTGGTTTTCAATAAAAACTTTTCCCTGCAGAGCATAGTTCATCGCTTTTTTATAGCTCATACCCGATTTTGACATTATATGAAAGTTGTTATAAGTTCTCCATCCTGCTTTTGAGGCTTTTTTAATGCGTTCCATATCAGTAATTCCGAACGGCGCCGCCATTTCACTCAAAAATTCATAGATTCCCTGATTTTTTTCTGATTTATCAAGGGTAGCTTCTATCATTGTAAAATCTTTTTTTACAACATTTCTGACTAAATCAGGCAACCCCCTGATTTTAGAACAGTTGTAAATTTTCGGCGCAATTGATTGAATTGATGGTACAAATATTTTATCAATACCTTTATCTATTAAATTCAACACATGTCCTATGTAAACTTTTATAGGCAGACAGGTTTCGGTTACAACAAGAGCAGAACCGCTTGTCATGGTCTGTTTTGTAGTAGGATCAGAAAGTACAATCTTTATTCCTAAATCCGTAAAAAATCCGTAGTAAAACGGATAGTTATGATAAAAAGACATTGCGCGCGGTATGCCTATTGTCATTTCATTATTTAAAGTTTTTTCCACGATTATAAATCCCCTTTGTTACTTTTATAATACTTCAAAATTAAAATTTTGGCTATTATTTTATTTACAATATTTACATTGTAATTAAATAAGAGAATAAGTTATTGGTGTATGCTAAGAGCACGGATTTTACTTAGTTATCCTTCGCATATAGCAAGAACATACTTTTTTAAGAGCGGACTTTATCCTTTTTATAGGCAATAAATGCAAATGTCAGACAGCACAGGCCGAAAAATATTCCAAAACACATTGTTGTTCTATATGCAGTTAAAAATGCTATATCATAAACTTTTCCCGCTTCAAGAAAAATATTTCTGAATGTTTCAAACAGTGTAATTGTTACAGCTACGCCTAAGATATTCCCCATATTTCTGGAAAGAGCAAGAATTCCTGAAGCAAGACCTACATGTCCGTGTTCAACGCTTGTCATAATTGCGTTATTGGAGGGCGATTGAAATAAACCGTTTCCGATTCCCATTATTCCTGATGCCAGTACAATCTGCCACATAGCTGCATTTTTGTCATACAACGTGAACATCAAAAGTGCTATACAGTAAACAACAGGCCCTGCAATGGTTAAATATCTGCTTCCGTATTTTCCTGATAACCTTCCTGCAACAGGAGCAATAAATGAAAGCGTCAGAGAATACGGAAGAATTAAAAGACCTGTAACAAGCGGATTGTATTTTAAAATTTCCTGTAAAAAGAACGGCAAAAGTATGCTGTTTGTGTACATTGCCATGTATGAAGTCATTACGCCGAGATTCCCGAACGTAAAAGTTCTGATCTTAAATAGTGAAAAATCAATAAGCGGATAATTGATATGGTGATCTCTTATATAGAAAAGAACACCGAAAATCAGTGTAACAATGCCGAGAACTATAATTTTAAGCGAATTCCAGCCCCAGCTGTGTCCTTCTGATATTGCAAGAAGGAGTGCAAATAAGCTTACCGTAAAATAGAAAAATCCCTTGTAATCAAATTTGAAGTTTTTTCTGTCTGTATTGCTGTGATGCGGAAGAACTTTATAAGCATAGTAAGCACCTGCAAGTGCAACCGGAATGCATGGAATAAATACCGAGTGCCAGCCGAAATAATTCAGCAAAATCCCTCCCAGAGCCGGCCCGCTCATCCCTCCGATTGCAACCAGACAGCCGTTAAGCCCGAGAGCTTTCCCTCTGCGTTCATTCTTGAAAATTGTTGCGATAATTGCCTGAGCGTTTGAAAGCATTATGGAAGCTCCAAGAGCTTCAAGGCATCTGTAAGCTATTAAAAGTCCGAATGAATTTGCTGTTGTGTTTAAAAAAGCTCCGAGTGCGAACAATGAAAAGCCTGCTGCATAAAGTTTGTTTTTCGGAAAAATATCCCCCAGCTTGCCGAAAAAAGGCAAAAAAACGGTTAATACAAGCATATACGCAATCATAACCCATTGAATCTGACCCATAGTTACGTGCAAATCAACGGACATGGGGTATAATGCAAGATTTACTGTTGTAGAATCCAGCATGGCTATAAAGTTGCCGACTGCTGTGATTACAAACATTGTCCATTTAATTTCTTTTGTTGTCATAATCAGTATTTATCCAAATTATATTCTTGTCTTGCTGAAAGCTCAACCTTGGTTATCATTCTAGTGTTTCACCCAGTTTTCGATAATTCTTAAAGGTGCTCGGGTTAAGCCTAGTGCCCATTTGCCTATGTTTTTTGTAATTACGCTTCCTGCTCCGATATTTGTTCCTTCGCCGATTTCTACAGGGGCAACAAGTACGGTATTTGAGCCTATCTTTACGTTATTTTTAAGAACTGTTTTGCTTTTAGTTTTTGAAATCGGATCATAGTTGGCGGTAATTGTTCCTGCACCGATATTTATATGAGAACCAAGCTCGCTGTCGCCGATATAACTTAAGTGTCCTGCATTTGTGTTGTGGCCGATTTTTGCTTTTTTAACTTCCACAAAGTTACCGATTTTACAGTTGTCATCAATTTCGACATCTCCGCGTAAATGTGCGCAGGGACCTATTTTACAATTTTTGCCGATTTTGTTTTTGCCTTCAATATAAGTTGACGGGTAAATTATTGTGTCTGCTCCGATTTCTGTATCTTCAGAAATCCATGTAGATGTCGGATCAACAATTGTTACACCGTTATCCATCAATAAATCAAGCTTTCTTTCATTCATAACTTTTGTAGCATAAGCAAGGTCTTTACGTGAATTTATTCCGTAGCTTTCATCGCTGTTTTCAAGTATATAGGCGTGGACATTGAGGTTATTTTTCTTGCCCCAGCCGATAATATCCGTCAGGTAATATTCTCCCTGCGCATTGTTTGTTGTTAATTGCGAGAATGCAGGCTTAATTTTGCTCCAGTTAAGCAGGTAAACTCCGACATTAATTTCTTTAACGGAGATTTCTTCAGGTGTCGCATCTTTTGCTTCCACAATACATTTTAGAGAATCATCTTTTTCCCTGATAATTCTGCCGTAATTTGCAGGATCATCAAGTATTGTACTCATTATTGTAAGGTCAGAATTTTTAGAATTGTGATATTCAATAAATTTTCTGATACTTTCTTCCGTCATTAACGGCAAATCTCCGTTGAGTATAATTACCTGTCCGTCAAAGTTTTCAAGATACGGACAAGCCATTGAAACAGCATGACCTGTGCCTAATTGCGGTGATTGCAGAATGGTTTTTGCATTGGTGTAATTTTTTTCTACAAATTCCGTAACCTCTTCGGCGTGATGTCCGACAATTACAAAAGATTCGCTTACAATATTTTTTGAATTGTCAAGAACATATCCCAGAATCGGCTTTTCAAAGATTTTGTGCAAAACTTTTGATGTATTTGATTTCATTCTTGTGCCTTTGCCTGCTGCAAGAATTACTGATTTAATTTCGTTATTCATACTTCTCTCCTTTGTTTTTATTTTACTATAAAAATGAGCGTACCGTTCAACCCGCGAAATAAGAAATTTGTATACAGCTTTATAGCATGACGTGTTATCAATAATTGGTGTAAACTGCTATATAAGTCCCGATTCAGAATGACTGATTTTAAAAATTATTTGTACTATAATAAAATTATGGATACACGTCAAACAGCGGTTGTTGCATTGAGCGGAGGAGTTGACAGTTCGGTAACGGCACTCCTTTTACAACAGCAGGGGTATGAAGTAATTGGATTAACAGGCAGGATGATTAATGCATCTGATTCTGTTGTTTACAATGCCAAACGCGTAGCTGATAAATTACAAATTAAGCATTACGTTTTTGACGCTTCTGAAAAATTTAAAGATAAGGTTATAAATTATTTTATTAATTCTTACCGGAACGGTAGAACTCCGAATCCATGTATTATGTGCAACCAATTTATTAAATGGGGTGTTCTCTTTGATTATGCGCTTAATGAATTGGATGCGGATATTTTTGCAACGGGACATTATGCAGATATAAGATATGTTGACGGGGTTTATAAGCTTTATCCCGCAAAAGATGAACATAAAGATCAGCTTTATTTCCTTTATCGTTTAGGACAAAAGCATTTATCAAAAACTGTTTTCCCGCTTCATAAATACGACAAAGAGCAGGTAAGGCAGATGGCTGTCAATTTTAATCTTCCGCCGAAAGACTCTAAAGACAGTCAGGATATCTGCTTTATTCAAAAGCCTATGACAACAAAGAAATTTCTGTCTGAAAAATTCGGCGCGCAAAAAGGGGATTTTATAGATATTCTGACAGGGAAAAAATGGGGAGAGCATCAAGGCTGTTATCAATACACGATAGGGCAGCGTAAAGGTATAGGTATTGCTGCTCCGTATCCGCTTTATGTAATAGATATTGATGTTAAAAAGAATATTGTCTATGTCGGGCGCGAAGAAGATAATTACAAAACAAACTGCAGAATTACTGACTTGAATTTAACTTACCCGTTAGAAAAATATGAATTTGATGCGTGGGTGAAAATTCGTTATAACATGCAGCACAAAAAAGCGCATGTGCGGCTTTTCAATGATTTTGCAGATATCGAATTTTACGAACCGGTAAATTCTATAACAAACGGCCAATCAGGTGTTCTATACGACCTTGATGACAAACATCTGCTCGGCGGAGGAATTGTTGTAAGATAAATATTCCTTTACTTTTATTTTTTACGGCAGTATCATGGTTTTGCTTAGGGAGGAGAGTTATATGTATAATCCAAAGTCAAATAATGCTGATGAATTTATTTCGCATCAAGAAATTCTTGATACATTAAAATACGCAGATGAGAATAAAAATAATATTGAATTAATTGATAAAATTTTAGAAAAAGCAAAGCTCGGGAAAGGCTTAACTCACAGGGAAGCATCAGTTCTTCTGGCCTGTGATATTAAAGAAAAAAATGAAGAAATTTTTTCGCTTGCAAAAAAGATTAAGCAGGATTATTATGGAAACAGAATTGTGCTTTTTGCTCCTCTTTATTTATCAAATTATTGCGTGAACGGATGTGTATACTGCCCTTATCATGCAAAAAATAAACATATTCCGCGCAGAAAGCTAACGCAGGAAGAGATTAAAAATGAAGTAATTGCGCTTCAGGATATGGGACATAAACGACTTGCTATAGAAGCGGGAGAAGATCCTGTTAATAACCCTCTTGAATATATTCTGGAATCCATAAAGACAATTTACGGGATTAAACACAAAAACGGCTCAATAAGGCGTGTAAATGTTAATATTGCGGCTACTACCGTTGAAAATTACAAAAAACTCCACGAGGCAGGCATCGGAACTTATATTCTGTTTCAGGAAACTTATAACAAAGAAAGTTACGAAACACTCCATCCGACAGGACCGAAACATAATTACAAATATCATACGGAAGCTATGGACAGAGCAATGCAGGGCGGTATTGACGATGTAGGTCTCGGAGTCCTTTTCGGGCTGGAGTCTTACAGGTATGAATTTGCAGGGCTTTTAATGCATGCAGAGCATTTAGAGGCTGTTTTCGGAGTAGGACCGCATACAATCAGTGTCCCGAGAATCAGAAGAGCTGATGATATTGATCCTGCAAGTTTTGATAATGGTATTGATGATGATACGTTTGCAAAAATTGTCGCCTGCATTAGAATTGCAGTGCCGTATACAGGCATGATTGTTTCTACCAGAGAAACTGCCGAATGCAGAAAACGTGTATTGGAACTTGGAATTTCTCAAATTTCAGGCGGCTCAAAAACAAGTGTCGGCGGATATTTCAACCCTATGCCCGAGAAAGATGATTCCGCACAGTTTGATGTTTCCGACAGGCGTCCGCTAGATGAAGTTCTCAAATGGCTTATGGAATTGGGGTATCTCCCGAGCTTCTGTACTGCCTGCTACAGAAACGGCAGAACAGGCGACAGATTTATGGAAATATGCAAAGAAAAACAAATTCATAACTTCTGCCATCCGAATGCTATTTTAACTTTGAAAGAATATTTAGAAGATTATGCATCAGAAGATACCAAGCGTGTAGGAGAAGCTTTAATTGAAAAAGAAGTAAAAATTCTTGAATGCCCGCAGTGTGTAAAATCGAAAGTCGAGGAAGATTTGCAAAAAATTGAAGCCGGCGGACGTGATTATAACTTCTAGTCTTTTCTATACATTAAAAATAACTAAAATTGTCATCCTGAATTTATTTTAAGATTTTAAAAATTTTAAAAGAGCCTGTCTTTATGAATTGCAGCATCTCTATGCAGATCCCGAAACTTTCAGTTTGCAGAGCTTCAGAATGAACGAATACAACTTAGATGTTATTTAGTGTAAACTAAGATATAAGTCCCATTTACAATATCTTTGAATAAAAAATTGTTTGTGATATTATGTAGTCTGCAGGAGAGAATTATGATAAAAGATTATTTTATAAATGAGATTGAAAATGCTGTGGAAAAAGCTGTTAATGCCGCAGAACTCGGTTCAATGACGGAATACAAGAGGGAGACTCTGGTTCCTGAACGTCCGAAAAATGTTGATTTTGGAGATTATGCGGTTAATGTTTCTTCTCTTGCAAGGTTTGCAAAAATTGCTCCGCCTCAGATTGCAAATAACGTTTTGAAATATATTAATACGGATGACAATGAATATACCGTAATCGGCGGGTTTATAAATTTTAAAGCAGGTAAAAAATTATTATCAAATCTTGTTGAAGAAATTTTCAAACAGAAAAAAGAATTCGGAAAACCAGTAGATGTAAAAACTGAAAAAATTATCCTGGAATATGTATCGGCAAATCCGACAGGTCCTTTTCATATAGGACACGGGCGCTGGGCTGCCATGGGTTCAGTTCTTGCTAATCTCTTGAAATTCTACGGTCATGATGTTTATCAGGAATTTTACATAAATGACGCAGGTTCACAAATTCAAAAACTCGGCAATTCTCTTGCAATCAGAATTCGTCAGGAACTCGGCGAAGATATAGATTTCCCTTCCGATGAAATTGAAAGAAAAAATTATTATCCCGGAGATTATTTAATACCTGTTGCAAAAGACTTTATTGCATGTAACAAAGAGCTTCTGAAACAAGTTCGCAATGACGTCAGTCTTATACCCCTTGATACTCTTTGCGACTTCGCAAAAGAATATGAAGAAAAGGTTCAGCGTGAATTGTTAGACAGGTTTAAAGTTCATTTTGATAATTTTTACTCTGAATTGACTTTGCATAAATCAGGAAAGGTCGATGAGTGTGTTAATAAATTAAAGGCCAGCGGAAAAATTTATGAAAAAGATGGTGCTGACTGGTTTAAATCTTCTGATTACGGCGATGATCAAGATAGAGTTATTAAAAAAGCTGACGGCTCAAATACTTATTTAACAGCAGATATTGCCTACCATATTGATAAACTGGAACGCGGTTTTGACAGGATGATTAATATATGGGGTGCTGACCATCACGGTTATGTAGCACGCGTAAAGGCTTCTATTGAAGCATTAGGCTATGCTCCTGATAAACTTGAAGTCCTTTTAGGCCAGCTTGTTAATCTTGTAATAGACGGTAATGAAGTCCGGATGGGCAAGCGTAAAAATATGGTTACACTTGAAGATCTGATTGATGAAGTCGGTGTTGATGCTACACGTTTCTGGATGTCAATGAGAAATATTGATACAACTCTTGATTTTGATATTGAACTTGCTAAGAAAAATTCTGATGAAAATCCTGTATTTTATGTTCAGTATGCTCATGCAAGAGCCTGCTCGATTTTGAGAAACGTTATTGCTGAAAAAATTAATACGGAAACAGGGGAAAAATCTCCTGCACCGATGTGTGAAAATGAATTAAAAGAACTTATCAGCGGTTTTAAATCTGAAATGGTTCTGCCTGCAATAGATACCGCAAGACAGCTTATATTAAAACTTGAAGAATATAAATCTGTTATTAAAAATTCAGCAGAAACCCGTCAGGTTTATACTATCTGCAGATACGTTCAGGAATTGGCAAGTGAATTCCATTCTTTCTATAATGCGAATAGAGTCATTTCAGATGATAAAGAGATGATGAAGGCGAGAATTTCTCTTGTGTGGTGTGTAAAAACAGTTCTTCACAATGCTTTAGAAGATATTCTTGCTGTTTCGGCTCCAGAAAGAATGTAATCAGCCTAAAAATTCCTGAATTTTATCGTAGAATAAACTCCTGATATATTCTAAAGCTGTATCAGGCTTTAAAAGACTGTTTTTATTGCTGTTTGAAAAGTTTTTGATTTCTCCGAAACGGTTTTTTAATATTTTTACAGTGCCTTCAGGCAATCTGTAAACTTCAAACCTGTCTCCGTTTGGAAATATTTTTGATGAAAATTCGGATATTGTCTTATTATCAAGCATTATTTTTTGTGTTTCAATATCAGGATTATAAGATATTCCTTTGCTTTGCATAAAATATCTTTCATTTATCATTCTCATACCTTTTGTATGTATTGAGGTAAATTCAGAAGATTTTTTTATTAGTTTTTCAACTTTATTAATTCCTATTGGCATGATTTTCTCCTGTATTTGTCTAAATCTTGTGAATAAAAATATTTGCTATAATTGTAATTTATGCGTTTACAAATCTTAATGAATTAAGCAAATCGATTATATTTTCGTAATTATCCTCAGTAACCAACTGTGAACGCAGGATTTTTGCATTTTTAAACCCCGCAAGATAATAAGGGTAAAATTTGCGCATAAATTTTATTGCAACATTTTCTCCGCGTAAATTTATTTCGTCATTTAAGTGTTGTTTTAGGATTTCAACACGTTCTTCCAGTGGCGGAACTGTTAGTTTTTCTCCTGTTTTTAAGTAGTGTTCTACACGCCCTATAAGTGTCGGATCTCCCATTGAAGCCCTCCCGATGGCAATTCCGTCAGCGTTGGAAAGTTCAAGACATTCAACTGCATCCTCAACTGATGAGATATCCCCGTTTGCAAATACTGGAATATCAATATTTTCTTTTAATGTTTTTATTTTAGACCAGTCAGCGTGTCCGGAATACATCTGCGAGCGTGTGCGGGCGTGTATTGTTATAAATTGTGCGCCGGCTTCCTGCATTTTTTGCCCGAATTCAACGTAATTCATATCATCTGCAGTATATCCCAGACGGAATTTTACACTTACAGGCTTATCAGTACCGTCTTTTACCGCCTTAACGAGATCTGATGCGAGTTCAGAATTTCGCATTAGGGCAGCGCCATCCTGCCCGCCTACAACCTTTTTCACAGGGCATCCCATATTTATATCAATCATATCCGCAAATTGCGTTAAAAATTCAGATGCCTTACGCATAAGTTCAGGTTTATGCCCGCTTATCTGATATGAAATCGGTGAATGGTTATTATCCCTTTTGAGAATTTCAGTTCCTCCACGCCCATTAAGAGTTTGGGCAAGATATTCGGAACTTATCATTTCAGTTGTCAAAAGCGCATTTTTTGAATATTTTCTGACAAGACTCCTCAAAACATAATCTGTTATGCCTGCCATCGGAGCAAGTGATACACGGCTTGTAATTAACGCGTTAACTCTGTTATTTTGCATAAGGCTCCAGTTCAGTTATCCTTGTTTTTGCGTATTTAAGGTAGTCATCATCTTCGCTATATGTTGTTGTGAATGATTTATAATATGATATTGCATTTTTGTACTGTTCAAGCATATCGTAGTCAACGCCTATAAGGTAATTTATTATCGTCAAATCAGGATTTGAAGCTATTGCTTTTTTATAATCGGCTATTGCTTCATTATATTTTTTTTGCGTATCATAAATCATGCCTCTGTAATATAGTGCATAGGAATCGTTTGGTTCGGAGGTAATAATTTTATTAAGTAATGCAAGGCTTTCTATGTATTGACCTGCATCAAACATTGAAATTGCTTTTTCCAGTTCTTCCGAAGCAATTTGAGCGTCAAGACTTTCCAGTAATTCTTTTGCTTCTTTATTGCCGGCATTTAGTGTAACTGCTTTTTGAGCATATATTTTAGCATTTGAACTGTCGCCTTTTTCTGAATATAAAGCTGCGATATAATAGGCTATATCAGAATTTTTAGGAGCAAGATTTAAAGCCTTTTTATAGTATTCAATTGCATTATCACTATCGCCCATATTTTGATATGAAGAAGCAATACCAAGCATTGTATCAGATGTTGCAGGTTTAATTTTCAAGTATTCATTTATTGCATTTTGATAATCTTTATTATTATAAAAATTTGCAGCTGTTTCCAGTTTTTCATCTGTTGACTGAGCGCTTATTGATTTTATTGCATCAGATACCTGTGCATTGTTAGGAAATTTTGTATTTGCCGTATTCAGTGTCGCAAGCGCTGCGTCATAATTTTTCCCCTGCCCCTGTGCTATTGCAAGATTTACATAGGCCTCAGAATTAGACGGCGTAAGCTTTATAACTTCATTATAAATTGTTATGGCATCTGCTAGTTTATTTTGCTTGTGCAGATCTAATGCGTAGTTGTAAAGAACGTTGCCTGCGTTATCAGGATTGTTTCTCTTTATATAATCAACAAATTGCGCTGTTGTCATTGTATCTTTTACCATATTCAGCATTTCAGTTTGTGCGATTTCATTAGCAGGATCCTTTGCAAGAACTTTTTTGTATTGTTCAAGAGCTCCTTTGCTGTCTCCCATTGCTGCAAGTGATTGTGCTTTATAAAGGTTCGCCTGTATATTATCAGGATAAATAATTAATACTGAATCATAAGCCGTTATTGCGGTTTTATAGTCGCCTTTCTGCTGGTATAAGGTTCCTACATTCAGTCTGGTATTAACATTTGACGGATCCAGATATTCGGCTTTAGAATAATATCTTAATGCCTCATCGAAATTCCCTTCTTTTTGCATAATTGCGCCTAGATTGGCTGTTACTGCAGGATCATTCGGAGATTCTTCAAGCTTTCTTTTATAAATTCGCTCTAAAGAATAAAGGACATCTTTATTATCTGTAGTTTTTGAAAGAATAAAGTTATATTGTTCAACAGCTTCATCTTCCTGCTGCAATTTATCAAGCATTTTTGCATAAGAGAGCCTGAGTGCAATATCATTTGGCGCTGCAGAAACTGCTTTTTTATAGTATTCTGCGGATTTTGTGTCATTACCAAGAAGCTTCATAATATCGCCTGTTTGCTCGAAGCTGTCCTTTATAAAGCTTGTATCTCCAAGAGCCTGATTAAATTCATAACCTGCTGCTGCAAAATTGCCCTCAGCTCTTAATTGTTTTGCCATGTTAAATCTGTTTTGTGCAGAGGTATCAAATTTTATTTCATTAAGACACTGGTTTAGATTAGATGTAACCTGTACTATAGCTTGAGATGAATTCTTTACCTGATTGGCATTCGGGTAATATACCAGATAAAAAAGCGCTGCGCGGTAATCATCTGCGGCTTTAGCGTAATCTTTATCAGTATTTGCATAATATGTTCCGCGTGCAATATACGAGTTAATCAGACCTATTCTTGCAGAGTTGTCAAGATAATTTATGCGCAGTGCACTTTTAAATTCCGTTATAGCGCCAGAATACTGATAATTAGACAGATACTGCTGTCCTAAATCAAAGTGTTCTTTAAATCCCGCAAAACACGGTGTAACAGTTATAACTCCTAGAGTTAGTGCGCACATTAATTTTACAAAATTTTTCATAAATAATCCCTCTTCACGAAAATTTTAATATAATTATTATTGCACGAACATCGACATTTTACTATATTTTGTAACAAAAAAGAGCCAGCTGAAATTTCAGCTGGCTCTTGTAAAATCTTTTCTTGTTTTAGTCTTCAAAATCAGTCTTTGAAACAAAATTCATGACATCATCAAACAGCATCTGCAATGGCAGTGTTATATCAAATTGCAGATATTCGCCGTTGTTTAAGTCGATAAAGACTTCGGGGATTTGTTCTTCAGCTGTTTTTTCATTAATCATACATAACTCCTTTTATTTATATCTATTCGCGGTTGCTTATGCTTACAGATATAATATCGGAATATTTCTTGTAAAACTTTAATAAATTTTCTGCATAAGTAAACTTAAAAAGCTTACGGTATAAGTGATTTGGCTTTAAAAATTCGTATTTACATTTTGTTACAAAAAAAATTATTCATTAAGTGCTAAAAAGTTAATTTTGTGCTACCATGACCCTTGTAGTTACCAATTATAAATATAGGAGATAAAACAATAGCACCTAACGACACTAAAAATCATAAAAACCAGCCGATTATGAATGAAAGAATCCGCGCTAAAGAAGTAAGATTAATAGATCAGAATGGCGAAAATAAAGGAGTGTTAGCAACTTCAAAGGCTTTACAGATGGCTTATGATGCAGACTTAGATTTAGTTTTAATAAATCCAAACCAAGATCCGCCGGTTGCTAAAATTTTAAATTACGGCAAATATAAGTACGAACTTGATAAAAAAGCAAAAGAAGCTAAGAAAAAACAGCACACTGTTGATGTAAAAGAAATTAAAATTCGTTATAAAATAGATACACATGATTATCAGGTAAGAATTAAAAGTATTGAAAAATTTATTGCACAGGGTAACAAGGTTAAAATTGTTGTAATGTTAAGAGGACGTGAAATGCAACATTCTAATCTAGCGTTTGACCTAGCTAATAAGTTTGTTGAAGACATGAAAGACATGCCTGTTGTAATAGAAAAGAAACCTCAGCTTGAAGGACGTAATGTTACTTTATATGTAGCACCCAGTGTTTCTTAAAAAAGTTCTTGACTGAAAATTTTCAGCCTGTATAATAAAAAACGTGGCAATTAAATATTTATATCCATTTACTCCAAAAGAATATTTACATTGCCTCTTGTTTTAAAGATTTACAATTGAATAAATATAAAGAGATATGCCGCAATAGCTCAGTTGGTAGAGCAAGGGACTGAAAATCCCTGTGTCCTTGGTTCAATTCCGAGTTGCGGCATATTTTTTATAAAGTGTTACAAAAATGTTTTGTAAATTTTTTTATCAAGTTTTGATTTTTTTTTAAAGTTTTGGACTCATATTGCCGATACACTTGTGTGTGTTGTAGATTTATAAGGATTCTATTATGAGCCAAAATTATGTTTATAGTGATAATAAAATAGGACATCAGCAGTATGATTCTGCGTCAAATAAAAATCAACGTCCGCACTTTATTATTCCTACTAAAGATACTCCAGTATCGCATTATGCAAAAATGTCAGGAATGTCTAATGAGGAGTTTATGAAATGGACAGGTGTCAAAAGCACTTTTATAAAAAAAGGTACTAAAATTGCGCTGCCTATGGATAAGGTTCCTGAAGGCAAAGGTATTTTTGCTCTCGCAAGAAAATATAATATGTCTGTAGAGGAATTTTGTAAACTTAACAGGATTCCAAAACCATATAATAAATATAAAGCAAAAAAGAATGAAGAATTTTACGTCAAACCTTATAAATTACCGGACGCACAAAAGGCTGCTGTTAATAAAAAAGATAACAGTACACCTTCTGAATTATCGCTTGACGAGTTGTCTGAAATTATTGATTCAAGAGATGATTTAGAAGGTGCGGCAGGCGGAGTTGTTCTTGGCGCTTATGGAATTAACCAGAGTATCTGGGATTCATCGTTTACTCCGAAGGAAATTGCTTTAAGGCTTGAAGAGATCTGCTGTGATAAAATTGGTGCTGTAGGG